>OCTW011611813.1_pt1 | contig 23932 bp, 15 predicted proteins | sample 1539671 | NCBI WGS metagenome assembly OCTW01 (sample SAMN02144230, study PRJEB22623) | gut metagenome | biome: sheep rumen | host: Ovis aries | place: New Zealand | reverse complement strand
AGCTTGTCCTTGGGCACAATCTTGAAGGGCTTGGTTACAACCACTCCTTCGCCATCTCCGTTGGGGCGCACGCCGCAGTCATAGACGGCGCGCTTCTCATCGTTGTAGTAGTAGTTGTCGTAGCTGTACCTTATGTTGGTTTCGTCAATCTTTTCCAATCCGCTGATTACTTCGGAATTGTTGCTGCTGCTTACAGTCAAAACCATATCGCCCAGAATAAGGCGTGGCCTTTGGTATCTGTTGGAATAGCTGTTCCACATCTCGTTGCCACAAATAGCTCCCAGACGACCTTCGATATTCAGCTCGAGGATTTTGCCGCTCGTTATTTCATCTCCCGACAATACGCTGTTGCCCCACATGAGTAAGCCAAAGCCATCGGTGCTCTTGATGCTGAGCGAGGCTCCGTCGGTGGTGGCGGCAGGGAATACGTCGCCGCCTTCTATGGCTGTACTAGAAGTGGTAATGCTGTTTTGACCGATAAGGTAAAGGTTGAGCGTGGCAGCGGGGGGAAACCAGAATCCGCCCTCACCCACAAAGGTAGCATTGTTCATCTTAAGAGTGAAATTCTCGGGGTCATAGTCAACGGAACCGTTTTTTGCAAATGACTGGGCATTAGCGGCGGTCAGCAGGTGGCCGTTGAATATCAGGCCATCGTTAGGTGTGAAGGCTCCGGGGCGTGCAACTATATCGGGATGAGCTTCGTCAATACCCCAAGAGTCCTTGTATGTGCTGGAATGTCCGCCCATAAGCTTAGTGTCATTATCGAAGATATAGTTGCAGCTAGCGTCGCTGGGAAGATAGTCTTTCCAGTCGCAGTTGCAGTAGATAGTGGAGAGCTGCGGACAACTGGAGAACATGAAGGTGAGGGACTTGACGCGGCTCATGTCGAAGGAGGTAACGTTGATCTCTCTCACCTTGCTGCAGCCGCTGAACATGGCTGTCATGCCGGTGACCTTGGCCGTGTTGAAGTTGCTCAGGTCGAGCCGGCTGAGCTGCTCGCAGGAGTTGAGCATGTAGCTCATATCGGTGACATTGGCAGTATTGAAACTGCTCAAGTCAAGGCTGGTGAGGCTCTGGCAGTTGGCGAACATGTGGCTCATGTTGGTGACCTTGGCCGTGTTGAAGTTGCTCAGGTCAAGGCTGGCGAGGTTGATGCAGTTGTTGAACATATAGCTCATGTCGGTGGCGGAGGAGGTGGCCACGTTCTGCAGTCCGGTTACGGCGGTGAGAGCCATGCAGCCGTCAAACATATGGCTCCAGTTGGCGGCGGGGCCGGAACGGAAATCGCTGAGGTCGATGCTTTTGAGGCTTAAGCAGTTGTAGAAGAGGTAGGACCAGTCAGTGCACTTGTCGCCGTTGAAGTTGCCGAAGTTGATGACCTTCTGCAAATTGGTGCAGTCCCTAAAGAAGCCTCCGAGGCCGGCTATGCGGGCATCCCAGAAGGAGTTGTCAAACTTGATTTGTTCTACTTTGCTTCTCACAGCGTTCCAGCCGTTGGTGCCGGCGATGTCATAAATCCTGTCATTGGGATAGGTGCTAAGCTGGCGCTTGCGGTTGGCAAGCTCATCGTCGTAGTAGAAGGTGAGGGTCTTGTTGCTGTTGGTGTAGTAGCAATACAAATCCTTTGCCATGGTGCCTACGGGTACCAGCATGAGGGCGATGAGCATCAGGTTCTGCAATTTTCTTTTCATAATTTTGGAGTCGATAAATTTTGTAATGTCTTATCTGTCTTATCTCTTTGCGTATGCTTACTCCTCGGCGAGGGCGGTCTCCAGTTCATCGGGGGTGACTTTTAGCTTGAATTTGCCGTCTTGAGCCAGTGATATGTTGCCTGTCTCCTCGGAGACGATGATGGCCAGGGCATCGCTTTTCTCTGAGATGCCGAGGGCGGATCGGTGGCGCAGTCCGAGCGACTTGGGTATTTCGCTGTCGTGGCTCACGGGCAGTATGCAGCCGGCGGCCACGATGCGCTGGCCGCGGATTATCATGGCTCCGTCGTGGAGGGGGGAGTTTTTGAAGAAGATGTTCTGAATGAGACTGTTGTTTATCTTTGCGTCAATCTCCTCACCCGAGCTGATGAAGTCGCGCAGGCCCACGGCGCGCTCTATCACTATTAGCGCGCCCACGCGGTCGTCGCTCATCTTCTTGCATGCCAGTACTATGGGCATGATGTCTTCGTGGCTGGCCTGCTGGCGATGCTTACGGCCTAAGAAGCGGAAGATATTGGAACGGCGTGTGCCGATGGTGGAGAAGAAGCGGCGTATCTCCTCCTGAAAGACGATGACCAGGGCTATGACTCCCATGCTGACGAGCTTGTCGAAGATGGTGCCGAGCAACCGCATATTGAACACCTGCGACACCAGTATCCACGCTATGATGAAGATTATGATGCCGGTGAATATGTTGGCGGCATAGGAGCGCTTCATCAGTTTGTAGATATAGAAGAGCAGCAGCGCAACAAGGATTATGTCTATTATGTCCTTAATGCCTATGGTTATCATTTTAGCTTACGGTTTGAAATTAGAACATTTTAGTAGTTAAGAAGTTAAGAAGTTAAGCCGTTACTCATGACTATTGTCTTCTATCTCCTTATTTCTTCTTTTAACTCCTTTTATCTCCAAAATTATTAGGAATGGAGTGTCAGTGTTTCTTGTATTCGTTGTAAATGGTAACAAGCTCGGTGCAGGCCTTCACATCGTGGACGCGGAGGATGGCAGCGCCTTTCTGCAGAGCCAGGGTGTTGAGGACGGTGGTGCCGTTCAGGGCCTCGGCTGGCGTGGTGCCCAGCAGCCGGTAGATCATGCTTTTGCGCGAGATGCCGACGAGCAAGGGCTTGCCCAGCTCGTGCAGTTCCTCCATGTGTGCCATCAGTTGGTAGTTTTGCTGCAGTGTCTTGGCGAAGCCGAAGCCGGGGTCAACGATGATGTCGCATACACCTAAATGGTGCAGGCGGTTGATGCGCTGGCTGAAGAAGAGGGTGAGCTCCTCCATCAGGTCTTCCACCGGTGCCTGGGGTGTGGCCTTTATCATCTCCTTGCCGCCGTGCATTAATATATAAGGTACGTGTAATGCGGCAATGGTGGGAAACATCTGCGGGTCAAGCTCGCCGCCGGCAATGTCGTTGATGATGGCCGCTCCATACTCCTCTACACACATGCGGGCCACGTCGGCGCGGAAGGTGTCAACGGAGATGACGGCCTCGGGGGCTTCGCGACGGATGATGCTGAGGCCGCGGCGCAGTCGGCTCATCTCCTCGTTGGTGCTGATGTGGTCGGCTCCGGGCCGCGAGGAGTAGGCTCCCACGTCAATGATGTCGCCTCCCTCGTCCAGTATCTGGCGGGTGCGCAGGGCTATGTCGGTCTCTGCCTCCTTACGGCTGTCGGCATAGAAGGAGTCGGGCGTAAGGTTGAGGATGCCCATCACCCTCGGCACGCTCAGATCCATCAGCCGTCCTTTGACATTGATGTCAGGCATTGCATTACAATTTTGCGACAATCGTGCTTGCGTTTTATCAGTTCCAGGCGGGCAGGGTAGCGCCGTTGCGGGCATACTGCACCAGCTCCACGTCGAAGATGAGGGTGGAGTAGGCGGGCACTCCTGTGCGCTCCTCCTTGCCATAGGCCAGTTTGGCCGGCACGAAGATGCGCCAGCGGTCGCCAATATGCATGTGCTGTATGGCGGTGGCGAAGCCACGGGTTATGTCGGTAACATTAAACACGACGGGCACGGCGGTGGTGCGGTCGAATATCTTGTCTGTCAGTCCCGACTGGCCGCTGTGGTCAAACATCTTGCCGTCGGGGTGCTGCGACGTGGGCATTAGTCTGCCGCAGTAGAATACCCTCACCTTGTCAGAGCCCAGGGGACATCCGCTGCCTGTGCCGCGCTGCATTATCTGCACGCAGATGGAGTCTTCTGCGGTGTTGGTCAGTGCGGCTGCGCTGAGGCTGTAGCTCAGGAAGGTGCGCCAGTCGCAGTTCTCCTCCCAGTTGTCGCCGTAGGCATTCTTGGCCTGCGCTATCTGGTGCAGCGCATTGGAGCGCACGTCAGCAAAGTATGCCTCATTGCGATTGCGCCAGTTGGCAAACTCATCGGTGGTGGTGTCTTCGTCGTTCTCGCTGCACGCGGTGAGTAGCGGTGTCACTGCCATCGCAATTATTGTCAGTAGGAAAAGGGCTTTCTTCATCTCTTCTCTGTTTTCTAAAAAAGTCAAATCTTCTTGAGCAGTGAGGTGAGGCTCACCTTGTCCTCAATGATTGAGCGGAGGTCGCTGATGTTGACGCGGTGCTGCTCCATGGTGTCGCGGTCGCGCAGTGTCACGGTGTTGTCCTGCAGTGTGTCGTGGTCCACGGTGATGCAGTAGGGGGTGCCGATGGCGTCCTGGCGGCGGTAGCGCTTGCCGATGGTGTCCTTTTCCTCATACTTGCAGTTGAAGTGGAACTTCAGGTCTTGCATAATCTCCTGTGCCTTCTCGGGCAGGCCGTCCTTCTTGACCAGGGGCAGCACGGCCAGCTTGACGGGTGCCAGGGCTGCGGGCAGGTGGAGCACGGTGCGTACGTCGCCGCCCTCCAGCTGCTCCTCCTCGTAGGAGTGGCACATGACGCTTAGGAACATGCGGTCAACGCCGATGGATGTCTCGATTACGTAGGGGGTGTAGCTCTGGTTGTTCTCGGGGTCGAAGTATTCAATCTTCTTGCCGGAGTATTTGGCATGCTGCTTGAGGTCGAAGTCGGTGCGGCTGTGGATGCCCTCCACCTCCTTGAATCCGAACGGCATGTGGAACTCAATGTCGGTGGCTGCGTTGGCATAGTGGGCCAGTTTCTCATGGTCGTGGAACCGGTAGTTCTCTGCGCCGAAGCCCAGGGCCAGGTGCCAGGCCATGCGGGTCTGCTTCCACTGGCGGAACCACTCCATCTCGGTGCCTGGCTTAACGAAGAACTGCATCTCCATCTGCTCAAACTCCCTCATGCGGAAGATAAACTGGCGGGCAACAATCTCGTTGCGGAAGGCCTTGCCTATCTGTGCAATGCCGAAGGGCAACTTCATGCGGCCCGTCTTCTGCACGTTGAGGTAGTTGACGAAGATGCCCTGAGCTGTCTCGGGGCGCAGGTAGATGGTTGAGGCGCCATCGGCGGTGGAGCCCACCTCGGTCTTAAACATAAGGTTAAACTGGCGCACCTCGGTCCAGTTGCGTGTGCCGCTGATGGGGCATACTATCTCCTCGTCCAGTATGATCTGGCGCAGCTCGTTGAGGTCCATGGCCTCCATGGCCTTGGCGTAGCGGGCGTGGAGGGCATCGCGTTTTTCCTTCAGCTCAAGCACGCGGCCGTTGGTGGCGAGGAACTGGGCCTCGTCGAAGGCTTCCTTGAAGCGCTTGCGCCCCTTGGCCACCTCCTTGTCAATTTTCTCCTCGTACTTGCCAATCTGATCCTCAATCAGCACATCAGCGCGGTAGCGCTTCTTGGAGTCGCGGTTGTCGATAAGGGGGTCATTGAAGGCGTCAACGTGTCCGCTGGCCTTCCACACGGTGGGGTGCATAAACACGGCGGCATCTATGCCCACGATATTGTCGTGGAGCAGCACCATCGACTTCCACCAGTATTGCTTAATGTTGTTTTTCAGCTCTACGCCGTTCTGGCCATAGTCATAGACAGCGCCGAGGCCGTCGTAGATATCACTTGAGGGAAAAACAAATCCGTATTCCTTGCAGTGGGATACGATTTTCTTGAAAACATCTTCTTGTGCCATATATAAAATGGGTTATAGGTTATGGGTTACAGGTTAGAGAAGGCAAAATTAGTCATTTTCTGCGACATTGAGAAATCTGATGAACTTTTCCACGTCAGTGTCGTAGCTGTAGGGTGCTTTCAGCGGCTCGCCGTTGGGGCTGACCAGCACATAGAAGGGTTGCACGTTGGCGCCAAACCGGCGTCGCTGTAGGTAGCTCCATTTGCTGCCCACGGTGCGCAGGGTGGTGGTGCGCCCGTTGTCGTCCACCTCTATGCGCTGCGGCAGGGCAGTCTTGTCGTCCACAAAGAGAGAGATAAGCACAAGGTCCTCCCTCAGTAGCTTGGCCACCTCGGGGTCGTTCCATACGTTCATCTCCATCTCGCGGCAGTTGACGCAGCCATAGCCTGTGAAGTCGAGCAGCACATTCTTGTTATGCTTGCGTGCATAGGCCATGCCCTCGTCGTAGTCTGTAAACTGGGCCTCCACCACCTCGCCGTAGTAGCGCAGATGCTGCGTGCTCATGGGTGGAGCGAAGGCGCTGATGGCCTTGAGCGGCTTGCCCAGCACTCCCGGCACCATGTAGGCCGCGAAGGCCAGGCATACCATGGCCAGGCATATCCTTACCGGTGTGCGCCTGGGCTTGGCACCGCCGTCAATGGGCAGCCTGACAACACCCAGCAGCCAGAGGGCCAGCACCACGGCCAGCACAATCCATATCACGATAAACACATCGCGGCTGAGCAGGTGCCAGCCATAGGCCATGTCGGCCACGCTGAGAAACTTGAAGGCAAAAGCCACCTCCACAAAACCCAGCACCACTTTCAGCGTGTTCATCCACCGCCCGCTCTTGGGAGCCTTTTTCAGCATGGCAGGAAACATGGCAAACAGCGTGAAGGGCAGCGCCAGGGCCACAGCGAAGCCCAGCATGCACACCAGCGGACCCATCAGGTTGCCCATCGTGGCCACCTCCACCAGCATGAAGCCTACTATGGGACCCGTGCACGAGAAGCTGACCAGCGCCAGGGTGAACGCCATGATGAAGATGCTCAGCACCCCCGTGGTACTGTCGGCCTTGCTGTCGGCCTTGTTGCTCCACGACGAGGGCAGCTGCAGTTCAAAAAATCCCATGAAACTCAGTCCGAAGGCCACCAGCATCACAAAGAAGAAAATATTGGCCACGGCGTTGGTGGACAGCGAGTTAAGCGCGTCGGCACCCATCAGCAGGGTGACCACCACAGCCAGCAGCATATATATTACGATAATGCTCAGGCCGTAGAGCAGGGCATCGCGGATACCTTTGTTCTTTGAAAATTGAGAATTGACAATTGAGAATTGAGAATTAGGTTCCGGACTAGGCTTATCTAACCTATAATCACTAACCTCCAACTTTTCATTCTTACTGTTTCGTTTGAGGAAGAAGCTCACCGTCATCGGGATAATCGGCCACACGCAGGGAGTGAGCACGGCAATAAGTCCGCCCACGAAGCCCATGAGGAAGAGCCATAGCCAACCGGCCCCTGCCCATTGGCCGTTGACCGTAGATGGCAGTTCATTGTCAGCCGCCCTGTTGAGGGCCTTAATCTTGTCCACGCGGCTGGCCCAGAGGATGGAGTCGTAGTTGTTTGAAAATTGAGAATTGAGAGTTTCCTCCCCTTTAGGGGGCTGGGGGGCCTCCTCCTCTTTAGGGGCGCTGGGGGCCTCCTCCTCTTTAGACTGGAGGGTTCCCTTGAAGGCCACCTCCACGGCAGTGGGGGGAGTACAGCTGTGGTCGTTGCAGGCGCCATACTCCAGGTAGCCCTTCAGGCTGTACTCCGGCGCTGTGACGGCCATGTGCTGTTCAAAGATGCAGGAGCCCTCGTGAAAACTCAGCTCGCGGCCGAATATCTCGTCGTAGCTCCTTTTGGCCTTTGTCAGGGCGCGCAGCTTGCCTATCGGCCTGAGCCCTTTGGCCTCGTCGATGTTAAACGTAGCAGGCGTGGGGCCGCCCTCACCCACATCGGTGGAATAGACGTGCCATCCCTGTTCAATTGTCCCTTTGAAAGTAATGACAATCTCCTTGTCGCCCACCGCCTTATGGGTGACGGTGAACTTGGCGGGCTCAGCCCATTGCGCCGTCGCGCAGCAGGTTGTTAGCAGAATAAACAGTATATATGTGATTGTGCGGTGCATGAGTCACTACCTATTTGAAATTTGAAATTTGAGCTTTGAGATTTTCCTCTATTCTCTGTTCTTTGTTTTCTATTCTCTGTTTTCTAAATCATAGGGTGTGCCGCCTAACTTGGCTCGCAAAGCGAGGCAAAGTTACAACAATCCTGCGGATATTGCCCCCGCGAAGCCCGAAATTATGCGCGCGTGTATAATATATGGTCGCGTGCGCGAGAAAAATAAAGCTGAGCGCGAGGAAAATAAAGCTGAGCTCGAGGAAAATAAAACCGAGCTCGTCAACTTTATCTCTGTCGAGCCGCAACCTAAACGTGAGCTCCTGCAATCTAATCGCGAACTCTTGTAATAATTACTAAGTAATTTTCAAAAGCTCTTAATGAATTTTTAAAAACTTCTAAGGAATTTTCAAAAATTTCTAAGGAATTATTTAAAATTCTTAAGGAATTATTTAAAATTCTTAAGGAATTATTTAAAATTCTTAAGGAATTATTCAAAATTCTTAAGGAATTTTCGCAGGAGCTCGGCTTTAGATTATAGTTCCACGCGTTAAGGCTTCGTTTTCACGCGATTAGGCTTCATTTCAAGGCTATTAATTTTCTTTTTCTCGCTATTAAAAAATTTATTTTCGCTATTAGGATTCGACTCCACGCGATTGCGGATTTTCTTTACATGTTTGCGGATTTTCTTCACTTGATTTCGGATTTTCTCTACACGATTTTGCGTTGTGCTCTTGGGTTTTGCAGTGCTGACGATGGGCTGGGGGCGTATGAGAGTAACTTCTTACTGTAAGGAGACAAAAAAAATCCGGCCTGTGCTTCTCAGCGAGGGCCGGAGAGGTTTTTACCATGCATGTTCAGCTTTTATGCGTATGTAGAAGATTTATTCAGATTCTTATTTCATTTTCATGATGAGCTTCTGCATCTGACTGCTGGTCTTTTGTGCCTGTTTGTGGAGCTTGCGCAGGCGCTTGTTGATATGGCGGCGCTCACCGGGATTGTGGACGTTGTCTTTGTATTGTTGCTCTAAGGTATTAATCTGGTCGTTTTGCATTTCCAGCAGTTCCTTATAGGCTTTTAGTTTACGCCCGGTGCCAGAGATGCCGGCATAGTTGTGGCTTGGGAAGCGGTTGTATGCATCGAGTCGGGCACTTACTTCGTCAAGTCGCTTATCTGCCTTATCTAATCTTTCTCTTGCTGCCTCAATGGTGGTCATGCTTCTGTCCATGTGTGCATTGTAGGCGGCAGAGTCCACTCTTAATTGCGGAAAGAACATTGAAAAGGGGTCGGCTTCTGTGGTCGTGTCATTCTTTACTACCAAGTCTGGGCGCAGCGAAGTGATGAGAAAGATTTTGCCTTTTATCTTGTTGTCGCCGAATATCTGCCACTGCACGGATACCTGGTCGCGCAGCGTGGGGTTGTCCTGATTGGTGGTGTTGATAAAGTATAGACCCTGGTATGTATTTTCACGCGTCCAGAGAAATTGGTTTGGCTTTTGGCCGGTATATGCGTAGAGCGTTCCTCCTGTGCCGGGCTCATAGAGTCCCCAGCGTGTGGCAAGGTCCTTGTCCTTCTCAAAGGCTTCTTTCACTGCGGTGATGATTCCCATTCCGTTTGGGCACTCAAAGGGAATGATGGTGAGGCTGGATTCCAGCTGGCCGGTGGCGCCGTTGCGATTTGTGACGATGGTTTTCTTTGACTTGTCGCCATATTGGTCTTCGAGGTTCCCAACGGCTTCCAGTACATTGTAGGGTGGCTCGGCAGGAGCGTTGTCAACTGTTGTGGCGCGGCCGCAGAGTGCAGCGGCAGCGAGGATGAGTGTCAGGATTTGTGCTTTCATGATGTTGTGTTTTGGGGATTATTTCTGTGCGAGTAAGATTTCGACTTGTTTCAGGTTGTAGTTGGTAATCTCTATGGCCTGCTGCGCCTCGGCAATGAGGGCTTGCCTTTGCAGGGCCTGGAGTTTGCGGATGTCCTCCTCGGTGTAGAGCATGTTCTGCGGGTTGATGACGGGCAGGTCGGTTTCGCTGTATGCCGCGAAGTGGAGGTTGTCATCCTTTGTTTCTATTTCGGGGACAGCGGTTTCTGTCTCGGCTTTAGCAATGAGGGGCTCGTCATGCGCCACTGCCTGCTGCGCAGCCACCTCTGCGCCGGCGGAGGGAGAGATTTCTGTCTCAGTGGGCGGGGCGTAAGTGTCCGTTGGTTTGCTCACGGTTTTTGCCTCTGCTATTTGATTTGCAGTAGTCTTGGCTACAGGTTTTCGCTCTGAGTCGGTGGGAGTGTCGCCGTTTTCGGTGGTGATGGTGTCTGTGCTCTGCTCCTGAGTGTCTGTCTTTGCAATAGTTTGATGGGTTGCCTCATTGCGGAGCATCGTGCTGCCGATGACAAGCAGTATGGCTGCCACGGCTGCCGCTGCGCCTAGCCAGTAGAGGGGCCTGACCTTGCGTTTGGTCGGCGCCGGCTCGGCGGTGAGCACCTGCAGCTCCTCGTCGGTGAGGTCATAGTCGCTGCTGCCGAAGCTGAGGAAGAGCTCGCGGTAGGGCTGCCACTCCTGGGGCACGTTCTCGGCGCTCTGGAAGTAGTCGGCCAGCATCTGCTCCTCGGCCTCGGTGGTCTGGGCGCTGAGGAAGCGGCTGAGCAGGGTGTCTATTTCTTGGTGTGTCATGGTTCAGAGGGTTTTCATTTGGGTGATGAGCATTTGGCGCAGGCGGCTGATTCGCTGTCTTACTGCCCCTTCGGTGGTGCCGAGCATCAGGGCAATGTGTGAGTAGGAGAGCTGGTCGATGTTGCGCATCTTCAGCAGTGCGCGATCGGCGGCTGGCAGACGAGTGATGAGGCGGTGCATGTGGGTGCTCCTCTCGCGGACCTCCATCAGTGTGTCGGGGCTGTTGTCGGCGGTGGCCACGTCTTGCTGCTCCAGTGGCAGGGCTTGCCTCACCTTTTGGTTGCGCAGGGTGTTGAGGGCCGTGTTGTGTATGGCGGCATGGGCCACCTTGCCCATCTCCCCGGCGTCGGCAAAGCGTTTCCTGGCGGTCCAGAGCTTCATCAGCACTTCCTGCACCGCGTCCTCGGCATCGTCTGCCGAGGCCAGCAGCTGGCTGGCCGTGCGGAGCATTTCGCTGCGCTGTCGTTGCACAAAGGTGATGAATGTCTCTGCTGTCATCTTTTTGGGGGGCTTTCATCTATATAACACATAAAGTGCCGTTTTGTGACATGGGAAACGGCACTTTTTTCCGGGAACCGAAAAAAATCTTTCTTTTCCTTGCGCTACTCAAAGGCAATGTATGGCTGCAGTCGCCTGAAGTCGGAGTCGCTGAAGGCGGGGTAGGTGCGCAGGTCGCCGAGGCTGTGTATGGGCCCGGTGTGCTTGCGGTGGTCCATGATGGCGCGCACCTGTTCAAAGTTGAGGTAGGGGTGGCGCAGCAGCTGGCCGAAGGTCAGCTGGTTGACAGCCAGCTTGCTCACGGGCTCCTTGCCGATGGTCACCCAGCGGGCTATGTCGTCGGGCAGACCCTTAATCTCCTTGAGCTGCGCGGTGCTGGTGAATCCGCCGAGGCGGCTTCGGTATTTCACTATCTTGGCGGCGTAGTACTGGCCCACGCCGGGAATCTTGCGAAGCTCGGTGGTGTCGGCGGCGTTGATGTCCAACGTCTGGCCTGGATGAAGCTTGGAAGGAAAGGGGGCGTTCTTTTGCACTCCTTCTTCGGAGAGTGTTCCTCCTTCATAATGGTAAGTGGATTGGTGTAGGGGCTTAGTGGTTTGCTGTCCCTTAATATATATATAAGGTAGGAGTCTGCGAAAATCCTTGTCGCTTAGGGTATAGATGCGGGCGAAGTCCTGCGGTTTATAGAAACGTAGGTTTGCCTCGCGGTAGTGAAGGATATTTTGAATCACTTTAGGTTTGAGTCCGAGCTTTGCAAATGTTGCGGAGTCCGCCGTGTTGGGGTCGAAAGGAAAAGGCTCTGCGAACTCTGTGCCGGTTTTCTCCCTTGTAGAGCTGGGAGTAGGTGTTGTGTCTTGCCGAACGTTTTCTCCTTTCAGTGGCAGAGGGGAGCGTGGCCGGCATATCCACACGCCGACATTGAGCAGAAGCAGTGCCCCCGCTATGATTATGATTGCTTTACGATCTTTGTGGGTGAGCCTCATGGGCTAGAACTCAAAGAGTACTTTGAAATTGTATGTGCGGCGTGTGAGGTAGTTGGGCACGGCGTACTGCTGGTTTGTGATGTCGGTAACCCAGTAGTAGGAGCTGACATTGTTGATGTCGAAGACGTTGAGGAAGTCTGCGCCGAGCCATATGTCCTTGAGCGAACGGCGGCTGGCATGGCGCCGGGGGTTGAGCAGGCGATAGCTGAGGCCTATGTCGGCGCGGCGGTAGGCTGGTGCGCGGAAATTGCTTTTCTCGATGCCTGCGTGGGGCGGTCCGAAGGGCAGGCCTCCGGCAAGGGCTCCCTTGAGGGTGAGCTTCCAGCGTGTGGAGCCGGGGAAGTAGTCGGTGAAGAAGAGGTTGATGTTGTAGCGCTGGTCGGTGGGCAGGGGCAGTGAGAGGCCGTTGTACTTCTGCTTGGCGCTCATCAGTGAGAGGGTAATCCATGAGTCGGTGCCGGGCACAAACTCTCCAAAGAGCTTGAAGTCGATGCCTACGGCGTGGCCCTTGGCGAGGTTCTGGCCGTAATAGACTACGCGTAGGTTGTTGACATTATAGGGAATGAGGTTGTCGAGCACCTTGTAGTAGGCCTCGGCAGAGAAGCGGAAGGGGCGGTCGGCCATGCGGAACTGATAGTCCATGCCGATGAGGAGGTGGATGGAGCGCTGCGACTTGATGTTCTTGTTGAGCAGGACACGGGTGTTGCCGGCGGTGGTGACGGTGTCGCGCAGTTCCTTGTAGAAGGGTGACTGGTAGTAGTAGCCGGCGGCTATGCGGAAGGTGAAGTTGTCGTTTTTGGCGGGTATGAAGCCGAGGGAGAGGCGTGGCGACAGGAGGGTCTCCTTGTTCCAGCTGTTGTGGGTGAGGCGCAGGCCGTAGTTGAGGTTGAAGACTCCGGCATTGTTGTTGAAACGGAAGTTATCCTGCAGGTAGGACTCTATGCGGGTGGTGCTGACCTTAGTCTTGGCGCGGAGGTTGTAGATGAGCTGCAGTGCCTCCAAGGAGTGGGGCATGGAGTAGCCGGAGGAGTCGCGCATCTCCCATTCGGCAGAGTTTTCCTTGATGCGCTCCGACTTGAGGGTTACGCCGGCTGCTATGGTGTGCCTGCCGATGCCGGTGCGCAGCAGGAGGGCTGTGGAGGCTACGCGGGCTGTGAGGAAGTTGCGTGCGTGCTCCAGGTAGGTGCCTACGCCGAGCTGCTGCTGGGCGGTGACGTCGTCAAGCCAGTACTGGCCCTGTATGTCGTAGGTCTCCTCTTCCTTGGTGGAGTAGGTGGAGCTGAGCCACTGCAGGGAGGTTTTGGCGTTAAACTTGTGGGTGATGCCGAAGGATGCGAAGTAGGTGTTGAAGAGATCTTTCTCCTTGCCGTCGAAATAGACTTTGAACTTCTTGACGTCCTGCATGGTTCCGAAGGATGTCTCGCGGTCGGAGGGCTTGAAGGAGTAGCGGTTGTAGGACAGGTTGCCGATGAAGTCGAGGGTCCAGTGCTTGGATGGCGACCAGGAGGTGTAGTTCTGGTAGTCGATGAAGTTGGGGCTGTACTCGCCCTTGGTGTCGCCGTGACCGAGGAGAAACTTGGTGGTCTTGTAGCGCAGGCCGTTCATCATGGAGAATTTCTGATTGCCGAAGCCCACGTAGGCGTCGGCGCCCATGAGGCTGAGGCCTACGGAGCCTTCGAAGTGCTCGGGACGCTTATAGGTGATATCGAGCACTGACGACATCTTGTCGCCGTAGCGGGCGGGGAAGCCTCCGGCCGAGAAGTCGATGTCGGCCACCATGTTGCTGTTGATTACGGAGAGGCCTTCCTGCTGGCCTGAGCGCACTAGCATGGGGCGGAATATCTCGACGCCGTTGAGATAGACGCAGTTTTCGTCGAAGCTGCCGCCGCGTACATTGTATTGTGAGGAGAGCTCATTGTGGGTGCTGACGCCCATCTGGGTGGCTATTATCTCCTCCACACCATTACCCGTGGTGGATGGCATCTGGCGGGTGTATTTGTTTTTGATGCGCTGCACGAGGTCGGTTTGGCGGCGCATGGCTGTGATGCCGGCTTCGCCCAGGGTGTAGGAGACGGTGGAGATCTTCATGTCGTAGCGCAGCGAGTCGGACTGCGGGGGCGCGATGAAGAATTTCTTGGTGCGGTAGCCTACGGCCATGCAGGTGATAAACAGGGAGTCGGTGCGGGTGCAGCGGAGGCTGTAGCCGCCCTCGGTGCCGCTGACGGCAAAGGCGCCCTGGCGCTCCACTATGACGGAGGCAAACTCCACGGGGTTGTCGTATTCGTCCACCACCTTGCCGTAGAGGCGTATCTTGTCCTGTGCCATGGCGCTGAGGATGGTGAGCAGCGCCAGGAGCAGTATGGGTAGTTTATTATTCATTGAGCAGGTCGGGTCTTAGTTTGCGTGTGCGCTCTATCATCTGGTTGAGTTCCCACTCCTTGATCTTGGCCTCGTGGCCAGAGAGCAGGATGTCGGGCACGAGCCATCCCTTGTAGTCGGCGGGGCGGGTATAGACGGGGGCGGAGAGCATGTTGTCCTGGAAGCAGTCGGACAGTGCGCTCTGTTCGTCGCCGATGGCACCGGGCAGGACTCTGACAATGGCGTCGGTCATTACTGCTGCGGCCAGCTCGCCGCCGGTGAGCACATAGTCGCCGATGCTGACCTCGCGGGTGATGAGGTGCTCGCGTATGCGATGGTCGATGCCTTTATAGTGGCCGCATAGTATGATTATGTTCTCCTTCAGGGAGAGCTCATTGGCCATGGGTTGGGAAAACTGCTCGCCGTCGGGTGAGGTGTAGATTATCTCGTCGTAGTGGCGCTCGGCCTTGAGGGCGGTGATGCAGTCGTCGATGGGCTGGCACTGCATCACCATGCCGGCAAATCCGCCAAAGGGATAGTCGTCAACGCGGCGGTGCTTGTCCTTGGTATAGTCGCGAAGGTTGTGTACGTGAATCTCGGCGAGGCCTTTCTTCTGGGCCCTGCCGAGTATGGACTGGGTGGTGAACGGCTCCAGCATTTCGGGGAGCACTGTGATGATATCTATGCGCATAGCTGTAATTTATAACGCGAAAAAGCATTATTTATTATAAATAAATAGTAATTTTGCAGTGCTTACTCCTTTAATAAGATATGACAGACAAGGACCAGATATTGAGCCTGCGCAGCGAGCTGCACCGGCACAACTATAACTACTACGTGAAGAGCGCGCCCACCATCAGCGACCGCGAATTTGACGAGAAGATGCACCTGCTGATGCAGCTGGAGGAAAGGCACCCCGAGCTCTACGACCCCAACTCGCCCTCGCAGCGAGTGGGCAGCGACTTGAGCCATGAGTTTGTCCAGGTGCGCCACCGCTACCCAATGCTGTCGCTAGCCAACACGTATAACCGTGCCGACGTGCAGGCCTTTTACGACCGCGTGAGTCAGGGACTGGGCGGCCAGGCGTTTGATATTTGCTGTGAACTGAAGTTTGACGGCCTCAGCATATCGCTGATATATGAGCAGGGGCGCCTGGTGAGGGCTGTCACCCGTGGCGACGGTGAGCAGGGCGACGATGTGACTGCCAACGTGAAGACCATACGCTCCATACCGCTGATACTCAACGGCGGCAACTATCCTGACAGCTTTGAAATCCGCGGCGAGGTGCTGATGCCGTGGGTCAGCTTTGAGACCCTCAACCGGCAACGCGAGATGCAGGGTGAGCCCCTCTTTGCCAACCCGCGCAATGCTGCCAGCGGTACGCTGAAGAGCAAGAATTCCAAGGTGGTGGCCGAGCGCAGGCTGGATGCCTATTTCTACTATCTGCTCGGAACTGAGCTGCCCACCGACAGCCATTATGACAACCTGCAGACGGTGGGCAGATGGGGGTTCAAAATCTCTGATGCCATGCGTACCGTCAGGACCCTGCAGGAGGTGATGGACTATATAGACTACTGGGACAAGGAGCGCAGCAACCTGCCGGTAGCCACCGACGGCATAGTGCTCAAGGTTAACTCGATAGCTCAGCAGCAGGAGCTGGGCTATACCGCCAAGACACCGCGCTGGGCTATAGCCTATAAGTTTCAGGCTGAGAGGGCGTTGACGCGACTTAATGAAGTGACATTTCAGGTGGGGCGCACCGGTGCAGTTACCCCCGTGGCCAACATGGAGCCCGTTCATCTGAGCGGCACCATTGTGCGCCGTGCCTCGCTACACAACGAGGACTATATACGTGCCCTGGATCTCCACATTGGCGACATGGTCTATGTGGAGAAGGCTGGCGAGATAATACCCCAGGTGGTGGGAGTGGAGAGAGATGAAAGGTTAGCGGTCAGTGGTAATGGGTTAGAGACGCCAAGTCCGGACACCCGAATGCCACAGGCATCGCGAACCGAAGCAGCACTGTCGCCCAAAGGGCGGGGTGCGGACAGCGGAGGTAAGAGCGAAGCGGCAATTCTCAACTCTCAATTCTCAACTCTCAATTATCAATCCACGGCCGTTACCTTTCCAAAGACATGCCCCGAGTGCGGTACTCCGCTTGTGCGCTATGAGGGGGAGGCGGCCCACTACTGCCCCAACGATGCCACCTGTCCGCCGCAGATAAAGGGAAAGATTGAGCATTTCATATCGCGCGATGCAATGAATATTGACTCGCTAGGCCCTGAGACCGTGGCCGACTATTTTGAGCGCGGCCTTATCCACAATGTGGCCGACCTATACCTGCTGACAGAGGCCGACATCATGGGAGGCAACACCAATCGCCTGCGCTCCGCCCAGCGTGTGGTGCAGGGCATAGAGGCCAGCAAACAAGTGCCCTTTGAGCGTACCCTCTACGCCTTGGGCATCCGCTTTGTGGGCAAGGTTACGGCCAGACTCATTGCTCGCCATTTTCGTAAGCTGGACAAAATCATTGACTGCACCCTTGACGACCTGCTGGCAGTTGACGGAGTGGGTGGGGTAGTCGCTGCCTCGGTGAAGCACTACTTCAGTGAGCCTAAGAACATGGAGATAGTCAACCGTCTGCGCAGCTATGGAGTGCAGTTTGAGGTGAGCGATAAGCCGAGCGCCGCCGTCAACGGCCAGAACGCCGTGCTGGCCGGGCAGTCCATAGTAATCAGCGGCACCTTTGAGCACCATAGCCGTGAGGAGTATAAGGCGCTTATCGAGGATTGTGGCGGCAAGAACGTGAGCAGCATATCGGCAAAGACAAGTTTTGTGCTAGCCGGAGAAAACATGGGTCCGTCAAAGCAGGAGAAAGCCCTGCAGCTCGGCATACCACTCATGACGGAGAGCGAGTTTCTCAGCCTGATAGGCGACGCCGCAGGCATAGCAAGCAGCTCACCGGTTTCTTCCCCTCCAGGGGAGTCAGAGGGGGGGGCTTCCAACCTCCAGTCTCCAACCTCCAACCCTAAGGCCCCTCAACAGTTAGACCTCTTTGATTGAAATTAAACCATGAAAAAGTCACACATCCTCATACCCCTCCTGCTGCTCCTGGCGGCAGCCACGGCTACGGCAGACAAGCGCGTCTATATCCCCAAAGATCTGCGCGGTATAGACCTGAACGACAGCACCTCTCGATGGAGCTGGTGTAACTCTGCCCAGACCGAAGACCTGGTTTTCTTCTGGGAAAAACCCTTCGGCGCAGACCCTGCCAAGGCTCCCGACCTGTCTGTACCCCCGCGGAAGCCAGACACCAAGGGAAGGAGTTTCCATAATATGAAGTTTGATATCAACAACTTAAAGAACAGAGTGCAGTATTTCTATGATTATTACCGTGACAGCTTGCACTTCCTGAGCAGTCCTTCCCATGCCGACACCCTCAAGATGATGGTGATGATTAACTACTCGTTGGAGGGCACTGCCTATGGCGGCACCTACGACAACCACATTGGTGCCTTATGGGTATCGCCCAATCGCATACAAGACCGCCATCTCAACTGCCTTGCCCATGAGCTGGGCCACTCCTTCCAGTCGCAGATTGTGGCCGACGGGGCTGGCGAGGCGTGGGGCGGCAGCGGTTTCTTTGAGATGACATCGCAGTGGATGCTGTGGCGCGTCAACCCCAATTGGCCGACAGAGGAGAACTATCACCTCAGGGCATTCCGTCAGGCTACCCACAAGGCATTTCTCTCGCCGGAAAATATATATCGTTCACCCTATGTGATAGAATACTGGGCAGAGAAGCACGGACTGGGCCACATAGCCCAGCTCTATCGCGAGGGAAGGCGTGGTGAAGACCCCGCCATGACCTATATGCGGGTAAACGGCCTTAAGCAGCAGCAGTTTTGCGACGAGCTTTTTGACTGCTACACCCGCCTGCTCAACTTCGACTTCGCCCATGCCTACCAGGAGACACGCCCCCATGCCTGCACATTCAACACCAGGCTGGACACCCTCTCGGCCACCCGCTATCGCATACCGCCAGAACTGAGACCAGAGCCCTATGGATTTAACGCAATAAAGCTGGACAAGAGCAGCCATCCCGTCAGGCCGCAAGTAAAAATCTCGCATATCAAGACACCTAAGCGTCATAAGCTGCGCTGGGCACTGATTGAGGAGTCCACCTGCTGGTACCTGCTTGTTATGAACCAGCCCCTTGTCCACAGCCGCCTGCCCCACAGGGCAGGTAAGAATGACAAAGGGCTGCCCATCATTAGTTATGAAATAGAAATCAGATAAATCAATAATAATATGAAAAGAAGCATCCTTTTTCTCTTGTTGTCAGGCATGTTCTTTCTCAGCGGAAGTGCTGACAATGTTGCCGAAACACCAGCCAGTCTTTTGTTACCCAAGCCCCATAGCTTGGTGGAGACATCAGCATCCTTCAGCCTCAGTAGGGCAGTGCGGCTAACCGACCCTACGGAGTCTGCCTTGCTGGCCTCACTCTTTACCGTAAGCGACGCGGCTTCGGCAACGGTGACAGTCAATATTGTAAGTGATTCTGACCTTGGTACCTTTGACTACACCTTGGCGGGGTTTCCCAATGAAGGCTACAAGTTGAAAGTAGAAGCCGACGCCATCACTGTCACAGCAGCCTCTAAGACGGGTGTGATACGCGCCGCCCAGACCCTGCACCAGTTGGCAGCTGCTGCCGACGGGGCCTACATTCAGGGTGTGGAGATAACTGACTGGGCGGCCTTCAAGTTGCGCGGCTTCATGCATGACGTAGGGCGTTCCTTTATCAGTTTCGACGAGTTGAAGAAAGAGATTGATCTCTTGGCCCGCTTCAAGGTTAACACCTTTCACTGGCACCTTACCGACAACCAAGGCTTCCGCTTTGAGTCGAAAGCCTACCCACAGCTCAACACTGCCGCCAACATGAGCCGCTTTGCCGGCAAATATTACACTCAGGCGCAGTGCACTGAGCTTGAGGCTTACGCTGCGGAGCGTGGTATCATTGTTATTCCGGAGATAGACATGCCTGGCCACTCCACAGCATTCACCAATGCCATGGGTTATAATATGAGCAGCACCCAGGGTAGGGCAGCTCTCAAGACATTGCTCAGTGAGCTGGTTGCTGCCTTCCCCAAAGCCCCCTATATCCACATGGGAGCTGACGAGGCTGGCACTACGGCAGAGTTTGTTAACGAGATGTCGAAGTATATCAAGGAGACCCTGGGTCGCCGTTGCATAGTGTGGAACCCCATCAGCGGTGTGACCATCAGCACTGCCAACCTACCCTACATTGATATGACTGAGATGTGGTCAACCAGTGGACGCAAGATAAGCGGCGTACCTAATATTGACTGCCGCTACAACTATGTCAATCACTTCGACGTGTTTGCTGACCTTGTAGGCATATACAAGAGTAACATATACTACGCTCAGCAGGGCAGCAGTGAGATAGCCGGAGCCATTACCGCCCTATGGAATGACCGCAAGACTCCTACAGAGACCGATATAATAAGTCAGAACAACCTCTATGCCAACGCCCTGGCCACTGCTGAGCGCGGCTGGATGGGCGGTGGTAATCAGTATATAGAAACCGGTGGTACTACGCTGCCTAACAGCGGTTCTGAATTTGATGAGTTTGCCGACTGGGAACGGCGCTTCCTTTTTTTCAAGAATTTATGGCTCAGCGCTGAACCCATTCCTTATGTCAGGCAGACCAACGTGAAGTGGCGCATCACTCAGCCTTTCCCTAATGGCGGCGATGCTACGGCCAGCTTCCCACCCGAGGAGAGCACGGCAGATATACTGCCCTCTACCTTTATATATAATAACAAGACCTACTCTGCTTCCACGGCTACAGGTGCAGGCATATATCTGCGCCATACATGGGGCTCCACAGTGCCGTCCTTCTTCAGTGACCCGCAACTCAACACCACTGCCTATGCCTGGACCTATGTCTATTCGCCTACGGCCCAATCAGCCGGAGCGCTTATAGAGTTCCAAAACTACGGCCGCTCAGAAAATGATAAGGCTCCCGATGCAGGCAAATGGGACCGCAAGGGCTCGCGTGTCTGGCTCAATGGGCAGGAGGTGCTACCGCCTGTATGGACCAACACCGGCAAATCTATTAACAGCGAGGTCAATCTGACCAATGAGAACTTCGCAGCCCGTACTCCTGTCAGTGTGCAGCTTAAAGAAGGATGGAACAAGGTGTTTCTCAAACTGCCCTATGTCAGCGCTAATGGCGTGAGACTCAACAAGTGGCTCTTCACCTTTGTGCTTACCGACACCGAGGGGCGCAGTGCCCTCCCCGGTCTTGTCTATTCGCCCATACAGAGCGCTGATCCTAATGCTGATGCCATAGTGGAGCTGACCGGCACCATACGCCAGTATGTGAGCGAGGTATGCTCTGATAGTCCCGGCTATTACCCTCTCTCTGCAGCAGCCTCCCTCATGGCCCTCGTTGACGAAGTAGAGGCTTCCTTACAAAATGAACTTAGTGCAGCTGAGCGGGAGCAGCAGGTGCAAGAATTGCAGACGGCCTTTGACGCATTTAAATCCGGATTGAGTAGCCAGACTCTCACCATGCCCAAGGTCAGCACGGCAACCAGCGTCCATTACTACTCATTATGTACTCCTCTGCGAGGTACACGCTATGCCACATCTAACGGCGCTGCTGCCGAGGTGGCCGGTATCACCACACCTTCAGCTGCATCTTACTGGAAATTCATTGAGCGTGCCGATGGTACATACGACATCGTTAATGTTTCTGATGGCTCCTACCTCTCTCCGGCATCCTCCAACAATACCGTGCTCCATACTCAGGCTGCCTCACCCTCTGCGGGATGGACCCTCAAGGCTGCCGATGCTTTGGGTTACCTTATTATTACTTCTACCCTAAACAACTGCCAGATTAACCAGACCAACATGGGTAGCTCTGCCCCTTCTGGCGGCTACAAGATTTACAACTGGGGCGGGGGTACCAACACAACCGACACAGGTTGTAAATATCGTATAGAGGAGGTATCGGCAGATGATATTCCCGAGGTGCTGTCTTCTACGGCGCTCGATGAACTGTCTGATATGATAGTCAATGTGGCGGCTGAGCCGGCGGCTAATCTTGCTGTTGGCCAGTGGTATGTGATGTTTGACCGTGGTGCCAATCATGGCTACCTCTATGAGAATGCTACCTCACACACTCTCTACAATACTGCCGCTGCTCCCTCGGGTTTGGCAGTAAAGAATGCCAAATATTTGGTACGCCTGCAGAGTGCTGCCGATGGCAAATACTATCTCCAAACAGGATTCGGCAACTACTTTGGCAAGATAGAGAAGTCGGTCAACGTGCCAGTCACGGCCACCGCCAAGGAGCCCCTAACCATTGCCAAGATAAACAATACTGCCGGCCACTACTATGTGCAAGGTGCCTCGGGTATTGTGCTTGACGCCAACGACCTTACCCTCGGCGACTCCCGTGCCACCGTGGTGGGGTGGGCCAATACGCCACCTACCGCCACAGGAGGCAATAACGACTGGGCCTTTTATCCAGTCAGCCTTGATGACATGGCAGGTCTCTCTTTCACAGCCGACGAGGTGACAGTCTGTCAGGCTCACCAAACAACAGGTATCGGTAATGCCGGGCAGGCTCTACTGCGTATCAAACTCACCCCTTTTGCCAAGTTCACTCCCACGGCAATCAATATCAGTCTCAGCGGGGCAGACCAGATAAGCGGGCTTAGCGTCTATACCACAACTATCGACCAGCTACACGCGCCTGGAGCTAGTTCCAATAAACTGGCTACACTCACCGAGCTAGCCGATGGTCCGCTGACAATAACCCTCTCACCCTCAGCCCATTCCGCCAATCAGACCCTCTACTATTGGATTACTGCAGATATCAAGGGTGATGCTCAGGAATGGGCTGCGGTGGATGCAGCTGTTACTTCCATAGATTATAAGACGGGAGCAGACCTTAACAACTGCGACCTCTCGGCCAAAGGCAACCCCGATGGTCAGATGCGACTCTTCAAGCGACAGCAGTTTCTTTGGACAGCCTCGCAGAGTCAGGCTAAGTATTATCGCATTCCCACTATACTCAGTACTCTCGACGGAGGACTAGTGGCCTTTGCCGACGATCGCTACGACAATACCCAGGACCTCGGCAAGGTGGCCAGCGGAGCCGCAGGCCCACACAAGGTTGACGTTGTGATGCGGAAGAGCCTTGATGACGGCGCAACATGGGATGAGCCTATAGTAGTAGCTGCCGGCGACGGCACCTCAGAGGCAGCCTGCGGCTATGGCGACCCAGCCGTGGTGCGCACACCGGGCGGTAAACTCATCTGCCTAATGGCGGCAGGCTCCAAGTCCTTTCCATCCGGCATGCTCCACATGGGCTATTCCGAGAGTCTTGACAACGGTGCCACATGGTCGGCACCAAGAGACATCTATCCCTCAGTCAACAAGAGTGGCCTTGCCATCACCTCGGCCTTTACCTCGGCGGGTAAGGGTGTGACCTTTGCAGATGGGCGGGTGGCATTTGCAATGAATGCTACCGTCAGCGGCACCACCAATGAATACATAATCTATTCCGATGACGAAGGAGCCACATGGACTATTGGCCCCAACAAGGCATGTGCTTCTGCAGACGAGTCAAAACTTGAGATAATGAACGATAGCAGCTTACTGCTCTCTGTGCGCCAAGGCGGTTGGAACGGTATAGCCAACCGGGCCTATGCCCGCACCACCGGATCGGCCCTCGGCAATGGCATCCTCAGCTGGGGAGCCAAGGGCTATTGGACCGACCTCAATGCTAACGGCTGCAATGCCGATATCTTATACTACAGCCGCTCCACTCAGGGCGAACGCGACCTGCTGCTCCATACCGTTGTGAAGAACTTCCAGACCTATCGCCGCGACTTGCGTCTCTACATGAGCTTTGACGAGGGCAAGACATGGGAGGAGGCTTTCCAGCTACAGCCAGGCTTCGCTGCCTACAGCTCCATGCAGCGGCTTGCCAACGGCGACCTTGCTATCATATATGAGGATGGCTCTCTCGGCAATCAGGACAAAATGGACTGCTATGCCATCAATTATGTTGTGCTCAGCCAAGAACTCATAGCAGCTCGCGCACAACAACTGCATCCCGAAGACCCCGACGGAGTATCTGAGCTTGGCAGAGACGCTGATAATCAGGCAGAGACTCTGACATATTACGACCTTTTCGGCCGTAAGATAGCTTCTCCGCAGAAAGGCCAAATCTATATCAGGGGAGGAAAGGTGGTTCTTTTCTGAGAATTATGTCTGCAAGCTATTCTATAAGTGGGGTATTATAGCCAAGCCTCGACTTGAGGACTATAATATCTATAACCAATAACCTATAACCAATAACCATTAATTATGGTAATAATATAGATGTTGGCACAGATTACTCATAATGCAATCAATTATGACTGCGTTAGTTGTATGTTTATTGCATAGCAGCGTTGATTAGAATAGACATAAGACTTTTATTCCGAGTCTTTTGCGTGATC
>OCTW011534310.1_pt1 | contig 23935 bp, 25 predicted proteins | sample 1539671 | NCBI WGS metagenome assembly OCTW01 (sample SAMN02144230, study PRJEB22623) | gut metagenome | biome: sheep rumen | host: Ovis aries | place: New Zealand | reverse complement strand
AAACATTGCTTTAACAAAGTTACTATTTAAAGTCGTGGTATTTAACACTTCTAGATTCACTTGATAAGAACCATAAGTAGCACAGTTATTGGTTATAGTAAATTGATAAGGGGTAAGAGTTGCTCCTTCACTATCCAATATAGGATAAGCTCTTTCTAAATTAATATCATCTTGGTCAGTATAGGAAATACTAAAGCATGCTGAGGAGATAACATTTGAGTTTGTTTGGCTAAAGTTAAGCATCCAATAAGCAAAAGATGTTCCAACTACAAGTAATATTCCTAATATTAACAAATAAGTGACTCTTTTTTTCATTAACACCACTCTCCTATTATTTATAATTATATCTTAAAACGTTTTATTGCACAATAAAAAAAGAAAAACGTTTTGTTTTTCTTCTCAACGAAAATAAAATAAGACAAATATTCCTAGGATTAAACAATAGATGGAAAATTTCCAAAGTTTTCCTTTTTTGACAATGTTACTTAGCCATCTATACGTAAAGTATGTTACAATTCCAGCAGCAATTAAACCTAGGGTGTATGGAAGTAACAAGGAAGAGATATTTCCTTCTTTAATTAAATCTAACATTCCCATTCCCATTGATGCAACTGATACAGGAAAATATAACATAAATGTATATTTTAGGGATGAGCTTCTAGACAGTCCACATAGTAAACATCCTACTAAGGTAGCTCCACTTCTAGATATTCCTGGCATTAAAGCTATCATTTGCATACAACCAATGATAATTGCATCTTTATAAGTTATATCATAATCATTTTTCTTACCTTTGGCATTTCTAACAATGAATAGCAAGAAGGCTGTAATTAAGAAGGCTGTTCCAAGGACCATCATGTTTTCAGAAAATCCTTCTATTTTATCTTTAAATAGAACTCCTGCTACACCAACTGGAATACTTCCTATTATTATTAAAAGAGCATATTTAAAATCTTTAAAGTATTCTTTTCTCTTCTCTTTTACAAAGATGTATCCAAAGAAAGCTTGGATTAATCTAAGAATATCTTTCCAAAAAATAATCAATATTGCTAGAAATGAACCAAAGTTAACTATTATTTCAAAGTTAACATCATTTAGCATATTAGTATTAAATAAATTCTTAAATAATACTAAATGCCCTGATGATGAGATTGGCAAAGGTTCAGTAAATCCTTGAATAATTCCTAATATAATGTATTTTATAAACTCCATTTTTATCACCTTACAACATTATATAATAAAAATTGAAAATAAGAAATAAAATATTCATAGGAAAGGATAAATTAATGCGATTTTTTAATATTTATATAGCGTCACTTTTTATTTCTATATCTTTAGTATTTTTAATTTTGTATGCTAATCTTTTTAGTTTAGGGTATAGTTTCTTGGATTATGTCCATTTTATTAGTAGAAAACTAGAAGTTCAATTGATATGGATAGGTTTTTTTCTTCTATTTAAAAGCCTGAAAAAGAAAGGAAACAATAATGAGATATTTAAACGACGTATTGCTAAATTTAGATGAAATTGCTTATGATTTTTATGAATGGCAAAGAAATGATGATATTAAGAAATATAAGAGAATTCCTATTATACATATTTCTAATCAAGCTTTAAGAGTAATGTTACAATACAGAGTCATAATAAGTAAAAAATGGCTTGATAAGCATAATTTTAAAAAGCCTATATTAATATTTACAACAAGAAATGATAATCTTGCTATTGAGTTTAGAGAAGACGGTAAAGAACTATATCGAAGCAGATTAACTTTAGAAGATGATTTAAAAGTTTGTGAGGCATCAATATCTTTGAATCAAGAAAAGATTTCATTTCAAAAAGCAGAAAAAGTCCCTATTTTAAAAGAACTAAGAGTAGCTTCAAAGGAAAAACAAATGATTGAAATTGAACTTAAAACAATCGAAGCATCACACAACTTTGAAAAACTATCTTATCTTTACTATGAATGGTTTAAGGAAATAGGAAATACTTTTGAAGATATGTTAGATAGATGTAAAAAAGAATTAACTAAAGATTATAATAATAGTATCCATGAAATTGGGAGTCTCATTAGATTAAGTTATCAGGAGAAATTATGAAGAAAATCATTCTGCTTATTCTTTGTACTATGCTGTGTGCTTGTTCTACTACTAGAGCAAAAGACTCTGTAGAAAAGTATTTATATAAATTTAAAAACCATGATTTACAGGTAATGGATTCTCTTCGTCAATTAATTACTTATGAAAATCTATCTAAAGAACAACAAGATTTATATGCGCTAACAATGAGAAGACAGTATCAAGATTTAACTTTTAAAACAGTTTTGGAATATTATAATGGAGATAAGGCTGTAATAACAGAAGAAATTGAGGTTTATGATTATAAAGCAAGTAAACAAAAAGCTAAAAATTATTATTTAGAAAATCAAGATAAGATTACTAAAGAGGAGTATCAACAACTCCAGCTAGATTATATGTATCAGGAAACAAAAAGAACTAAATATACAATTGAATTTGAACTATACTATGAAGATGAGGAATGGAAGTTAGTGTCTCCAGATTATACTGTGTTGCAAAAAATTCATGGTATTTATGAGGAACGTTAGAGAAATCTAGCGTTTTTTGATTAAATTATTAACCAAAAAGAAGGAAATGAAATATTTTTTTTGAATATATAGGTAGAAGCAAACAATACGCTTCTTAGAAAGGAGGAAAATAATGATAAAAGAAGAAAAAGCAATTGAAGAAGAATTTGTAAAACTAAAGAAAAAAGAAAGGGTTAGATTTGTTAGTCCTTCGAGTGACTTTGTTATCAAGACGATTATCGCTCTAGGTGATTCCAGAGCTAAACAATGTATTTTTGATGTATTGTCTTATGTTCTTGATAAACCTTTTGTAGGATATGAACTAGTCTATAATGAAGACGGAAAACTTAATTTGGACTTTGTTGCTAATCGAATGGATCTCCATTTTTTGTCAAAAGAAATGGAAGAACATATAATTTTAGAGATTAATGCGAAAAGAACTGACACATATATCCGTAAGAATATGTCTGAACTTTATAAAGTAGCTGGTAATTACTATGGCTATAATAATAGAGAAATATACAAAAGAGATATTCAAGTTAGGCTAATTAATCTAAATAATTTTCATCATTTAAAAGGCAAATATCCCATTGAGATGAGATATGAAACTAGTTCAATTACAAATGAAGAATTTGATTTTATCAAGGTATATGATCTTTTCCTTCCTTATTTTTCTAAAGTATGTTATCATGAAAATGTAAAAGATGTTTTTAAAACAATTGCAATGATACAGGCTACTTCTTATAAAGAAATGGAAGAGTTAGCTAGTGATAGTATCAAAAGAAAGGCGTTGTATAACATGATTAAGAAGATGGGAGAAAATCCTCTTTATATGGAATTATATGACAGAGAAGCATTTAGAAAAGCTGAGATGGAAGAATTAAGTGAAAAGGCCAAAGTTGAAGGCTTTAATTCAGGTAAGGAACAAGGTTATGCTGAAGGGGTTTCTCAGGGTATTGAACATGGCATTGAGCAAGGAATTGAACAAGGCATTGAACAAGGCATTGAACAAGGCATTGAACAAGGCATAATTCAAGCACAAGAAGATACTGCCAAAAAGATGATTCTTAAAGGTTATAGTCCAGAGGAAATAAATGAAATTGTTGATTTATCTTTGGATTATATTATCAAGCTTAAAAAAGATATTGAGACTAATACTTCAGATTAAAATTGTATAAAAAAAGTGACTTCATGAAAATGAAGTCATTCTTAAATCTCTGAAACATATTCTAGTAATTTTATAAATTGTTTTATAGTATCTGAGTCTAAGCCAGCACTTTTTAATTTTTTAATTTCTATTCTTTTTCTAGCATAATCCATATTAGCAAATACAATATTTGCGAGCATTTCTTTTAAAGCTGTTTTAATTTGCAAGTCAGATATAATAGAATCAATATCTTCGTTAATAACACGAATAGCATCTATTTCAATGTCTTTTCCTTTGCAATTTACTGTTAATTGAGATGTTGTTTTAACATCTTTAATTTCAACAATAAAATCATTATCTTCAATGTAAGATTCTGAAGGAATTATATTTTCATCTAAGTGAACAATGACTTGATCTGCTTTACGGCAATTTCTGAAGCGAATTCTATAATTTCTAGTATCTGTTATAATTCCACTTTTTCCTTCTATTGGTCTTATAATAACAGTATAGTTGTTTTGCATGTAGTTATAATCAATGGCACTTCTAAGGAAATATCCTTGTTCGTATAATCTTGATTTGCCATCATCTTCATAAAGTTCATAAATATTGCTTTTCCCTGGAAAAATATGAATTTCCATTTCTTTTGGAGAAGATGTATCATTAATTGTATCATTTAAAATTGAAAGAGGAATAATTGCTCCTGATCTAGCAAATACAGGATAATCTTCATCTTTATAAAATACTGTATAACGATTATTTCCTGTAAATTTTTTTCCTGTTTTAAAATCATACCATACTCCGTTTGGTAAGAATATTCTTTCCATGGTCCTATTCATAATGTTATTTCTTCTTTGGGTAATTGGAGCAACTAATAGTTCTTTGCCAAAATAGTATTCGTTTTTGTAAAGTGGTTCATCATATACTTCAGGATTGTTATAGTATAGAGGTTGTACTAGAGGAAGGCCTACTTTATGATAACTATAGGCTTCTGAATAAAGATATGGAATTAGTCTTTGCCTTAGTTCACAGTATTCTTCTACTATTGTTAAGGTTTTAATATCCCATTTCCATGGTTCTCTTTTATAATATTTTCCGCCTCTGGAAGAAAGTCTAAAAATTGGTGAGAAGCAACCTAGTTGAACATATCTCATATAGAGTTCTGCTTCCTCTACTCCATTTGTATATCCTCCTATATCATGACTCCACCATGAAAGCCCTTTGTTAGACGCCATAGAATTGAAATAAGGAAGTATTTTTAATGTATCCCACGAAACTAAAGTTTCTCCAGAATATAAAGCTGTATACCTGTGGGCAGCAACTCCAGCATTTCTAGAAAGTAAGAATCCTCTTTTATTATTTGTTCTATTTGCTTCTTTAAAGTGATATTTATTTAATGCTCTTAATGTTTCAATATTTCCTTGATAACTTAATTCATAGAAATCAATTCCTAGTTCTTCTAATGGTCTTAAAAATATTTGAAAATAAGCATTTAATATTAATTTATCAAAAACGTTAAAAGGGATTGTTCTTCGATCTGTGATATTTAACATTGTAGCTAAATCTTGATAATGATCTTCATGAGCCATGAATCCTTCTGTAGGATTGATATTTAATCCTAGAGATATTCCTCTTTCATGTAAAAAGTCACATAAATATTTTGGATCTGAAAACAAGTTTCGATTAAAAGTAAATCCGGTTTTGTACTTAGTTAAATCACTTGCGTCTTTTAAATGCCAAAATTCATCTAATAAAATCACTGACAAAGGTATTTTATGTTTATTAAAGTTATTAATTAATTTATTAATTTCTTCAAAATTATATATCTCACCTTTATTCCACCATATCCCAAGGGCATATCTTGGTATTAGAGGTGGATAACCTGTTAAAGTGTAATAATCTTTTAAACAAAGGCCAAAATCTCTTCGATATGTAAATACATAGATATCTTTTCTTGGCGTTGTATTTGGGCTTAAAAAGCCATCTGAATTGACAATCATACTTGGACTATCATCTAAAGTGACATATCCATCGGTAGAATAAAGGCCTTTTTGATAATCAGGTTTTTCTAAGTTTAAAATTCCTAGGCCAGAAGTCTGAAAATTTCTAACTTCCCTACTTTTAGGATTCCACGGATTTGGAGCAGCTTCGCCATTCTCTTTTAAAAGAACAATTTCAATATTTAAACCATCAAAGCTTTTTTCTTTTTGATATTTTAAACGAAAATAAGATGTGGTTATTTCGAGAAATTTATCATCTTGATGAACGCTGAACTTAGGAACATCAAAGTTCCTGTTAATAACTTGCTCGGTTAAATCATCAAAAAAGTTTCCTGTGGGGCTAAATTCTAATCTGACAAGTCTTTCAGATAAAACAGTAATCCTGTACTTTTCTCCTTGAAAAGTAACTTCCGGTTTAGCTTTAGCATTTTGATAATTCTCTTTAAAATGTGGTTCAATTTGATTATTCATTTTTTCACCCCTTTATTTTTATTTAGATAAGAAATATGCAAGCACTAAGGCAAATAAAACAGAAAAGACAAAAATAACAAGGCCCTTAATTGATCCTGTTTTAGCTAGTACTCTTGTTGAAGCATTAGCTTTACTTTGCGCTGATGATGTATTTTTACCATGCAAAGCATCGGCTATTTGACTAATTTTTTGCTCATAAATATCCATATTATCTTTGTATTTTTCTAAATATTTCTTTTGCAAATAGAGCTCAGCATATTCAATTTTTTTATGTTTTTTGATAGTTTTGATAATTTCTAGCAATTCTTTGTCCTCAAAATCCTTATTCAAAAGATTTTTAATTTTCTCAAGTTTTGATGTATAAACATATTTCGTTTCAAATGAATCTAAAAAATTTTTAGATGGGGCAAAACTACTGAATTGCATTTCTAATTGGTTTATATTGTAATGAAAAATACTTTTAAATATTTTAGTGGAAAATTCTTTAGGAAATTTTTTCATTTCACTTACCATAGATTCAACAAATTCTAAATTAGCTTGATGATTATCTGGTACTTGGTAAGGAATATTTGTTTCTGAAGCAAAAAACTTGGAACAGTACTCCGTAAATCCAACTTGCGTAAAATCAGCATAATCTTTTTCAAGAGGTGTCTCTGTTACCAAAACATTAGTTGGGATTACTTTTGACATAATTCTTGGTAATAAATAACTTTTTACATAATTATGAGTATTTACCTCTTTATTTTCTACCTTTAATAAAGCTATATTTTCTATAAGTTCTTTTAATTCTTTTTCTCCTAGTAAATTAGAGATATCTTTTTGATATAAATCGTTTAAAATCATATCACTATTTCTTCCGAGTGTGTCACGTGTAAATACTTCAATCATATTTTCAATTATTTCGTTTTTTATTTGTTCTAATTCCTGTAGTTCAATTCTCTCCACTTGACTCACTCCATTCTCTTCTATTATATATTTTTTTCACGTAAATGACAAGATGTGTTATAATTCTTTACACAGGTGATGATGATGTTTCCTTATACTCTAGATAATAAAAGATACCATACCTTGAATTATTTTTATAAAAATAAGTTTGGCGGAAAAGTTTTTAAGGTCAGTTTGAATCAGGGATTTGGATGTCCAAATAAAATAAATGGCAATGGTTGTATTTTTTGTTCGCATGATTCTGGTGATTTTGCTGGCAATCCAAAAGACAATCTAAAAGTTCAATTTGAAAATGTAAAAATGATGATGGAAAAAAAATGGCCACATTCAAAGTATATTGCTTACTTTCAAGCCGGAACAAACACTTATGCTCCTTTAAGCGTTCTAAAAAGAAATTTTGAATATGTCTTAACATTTCAAGGCGTAGTTGGAATTTCTATAGCTACAAGAAGTGATGCGATAGAAAAAGAAGTTTTAGACTACTTAGAAGAGTTAAATAAAAAGACTTTTTTGCAAGTAGAACTTGGTTTACAATCAATGCACGCTTCTAGTCTTGAGATGATTAAAAGAGGACATACTCTTGAGAATTTTGAAAATTGTGTTAGAGAATTAAAAAAAAGAGGAATTTATGTTGTTGTTCATATTATTAATGGGCTTCCAAATGAAACTAAAGAAGATATGATTAATACTGTGAAGTATTTAAACTCTTTATCAATTGATGGGATAAAAATTCATATGTTATCTGTATTAAAAGGTACTGAGTTAGCTCAAATATATAGCAAAACTCCTTTTCATATATTAAGCAAAGAGGAATATATTGATATAGTATGTGAACAACTCTGCTATTTAAAGAGAGAGATTTGTATTCATAGAATTACAGGAGACCCAACAAAAAGTGAACTTATCGAGCCACATTGGCTAGAAAAAAAATTTGTTGTTTTAAATGATATTGACAAAGAAATGAAAAAAAGAAATATATATCAAGGTTGTAAATTAGTTTAAATGGATTTCAGTAATAGGAAATCCTTTTATGATGGTTGATGTTACTAAGTCCTCGTCTTTTTCTTGTTTTAAGTAATCGGCAAATTCTTGTTTAAATATTTCAATGGCTCTTTTGATATTTTGACTTTTTAAATAAGAACAGAAATCGTTACTACAAATGCTTTTAATATTTTTCAAATCATTAGTTTCGATATAGTTTAATAACTCATTACTTAAAATATTTAATTGCTTTTTATTATTATCAGTGTATCCATACGTTGGTTTTATATTTAGAATTAATAAAGATATTAAAATTATTCCCAAATCAATAATATATTTTTTCATACTACTTCACCTAATTAGTAGTATGTATTTTTTTAGTAAAAAAAGAATGGTAAATCTTACCATTCTTTCCATTTATATCCAGCTTCTTCTAACATATCAATTTGATGTTTTAAATTTTTACTTCTATTTACTACTTTTACAATATTTCCTTTTTCTCTTTCTTCTTGAGCATATTTAACTGCTTCTAATTTTTGATCTTCATGATTTAAAATGATAGCTAATTTTTCTTTTTTAGATGGAATTTCAAATCCTCTTTCACTTAGAAGTAGTACAAGTCTTTCAAAGCCAATAGAAAATCCACAGGCAGGAGTTGGTACTCCAGAGTACTTCTCTACCATTTTATCATATCTTCCTCCACCACCGATGGCAGAAGATAAATCATCAACATGTATTTCAAAGATTGGACCAGTGTAGTATCCCATGCCTCTTACTAAAGTTGGTTCAAATATTAATTTAGCATTGGTAATACTTCCTACACTATCCATGATTTCTTCTAAGCTTTTAACTACTTCTTCATCCATAGAAAATTGTTTACAGAAATCACTTACAGATAATTCTTTTTCAAACATTTTTAGATAGTTATCAATTTTTTCTTCAGATTCACCAGTTTGAAGTAACTCTTCTTTTACTCCTTCTATACCAATCTTATCTAATTTATCTAGTGATATTAAAATAGAATCAGCATTTTCCATGTCAAAGCCAGCATGCTCAATCATTTTCAAAAGAATTCTTCGATCATTTATTTTAATTGTAAATCCTTTGAAGTCTAATCTTTTTAAGAATGTTATGATAGCAGTTATAATCTCTATTTCAGCTAAATTTGTTTTTTCGCCAAACATATCTAGGTCACATTGCATGAATTCTCTATATCTTCCTTTTTGGGGCCTATCAGCTCTATAAACATTTCCTGTTTGAAATGCTCTAAAAGGACTGGATAGATTATTCATGTTATTAGCGTAAAACCTTGTTAAAGGAACAGTTAAATCATATCTTAATCCAGCATCAACTAGTTCATCCTCGCTCTTAACATTTTCTAAAGATAACTTTTCTCCTCTTTTAAGTATTTTAAAGATTAATTTTTCGTTATCTCCTCCTTGTTTACTTGTTAAGTTTTCGATATGCTCTACTGCAGGAGTCTGAATTCTTTCAAAGCCAAATTTTTGGTATGTTTCTTGCATTAATGATAAAACATACTCTCTTAATTCCATATCATTTGGAGTCATATCTCTCATCCCTTTTACAGGTGTTTTAATAAAAGTCATAGTATTCCTTCTTTCTGCTTTAGATTATAACAAAAAAGAAAAGGCTTTTAAAGCCTCTTCTAATGATTTATTTAACTTCAATATATTTTTTAGTATCTTTTTCTTCTGATTTTGGAACAATGATATGTAAGGTTCCATTATGGAAGTTTGCTTCAATGTTTTCTTCATTGACATCTCCTAAATAGAAACTTCTTTGAACACGTCCATAAGATCTTTCACGTCTAATATATTTTTTTTCATCTTTCTCTTCAGTCTCATGTTTCTTTTCTGCTGATATAATTAAGTTTCCTTTATTACATTCAATTTTAATGTCTTCTTTATTAAATCCTGGAATATCCATATCAATATGATATTTATTGTGTTTTTCATAGATATCACATTTCATTCCTCCAAAATCATCTCTTTCATCTAGAAAGAAATTGTCAAATAAGTCATAATAATTTCTTGGTACTAATTTCATTTTTTATCATTTCCTTTCACAATTATTATTATACTCATTTTTTAGCACTTGTCAAGCCTAAGTGCTAAAAAAATATTCTTTTCTTTTTTTGGAGAATATTTTATAATAATATTAGAGAGGATGTGACCCTTATCAAAACAAATTTTTCAAGTAAGAAAGTCCCTTTACCTATCTTTATTGGCGTTGTTTTGATATGTATCATCTTAGTTGTCACGGGAATTCTATTACTTGGAGACTAAAAAAAATCACGATTAAGTGACTTTTTTTATGACATAAATTTTTGATACATTTCCTCTACTTCTTTTACTGGTGGATTGTCGATGTTTGGTAATAGATGCATATGAAAATGTTTAACAACTTGTTTATCTCCATAATTGTAACTAATAGTCATTCCTTTTTCATCAAATTTTTCCATCATTTTTTTAACAATGTCTTTTGCACTTGTATTGATATGAGCTAAAACCTCTTCTGGTAAATCCATCATATCTGTATAATGGTTTTTAGGTATTAAAAGAATATGGCCATCACAAAAAGGATCTATATCCATTATTCCTAGTATTTTATCGTCTTCATAAACTTTTTTGCTTGGAAGTTCTCCCTTTACAATCTTGCAAAATATACATTCATTTTGATTCATAACTGTACCTTCTTTCTAATCTTTTTTATTGTATCATAAATTATTTCTAAAATCATCTTGATTGACATATTTTAAGAATTGCTCAAAAGAAATAATACTCTTGTTTTGAGAAGCAATAGCACAGCAAGTGATACTTTCTAAAGCAAAGAAGCATTTTTCTTCAAAGTCAATAACTAACGGAAACTTACTATTTAACATGTATTCTTTGCTTTGGCCATGGTTTTTCTTCATTTTGTAATGACTTAGGATGTAATTGATTAGTTGTTCTCTTCTTTCTTTATTTAATTCTTGAATAATAAATTGCTTTTTCATTTTTCTCCTTTCTAGCGTCTTTAGAAAAGAAAAAATACTTAAAGATAGACCTTTAAGTATCATATCTTATCGTTCTAGCTTTACCACCTAACTTAAATAGGTTGGTGTAGGATAATCGGGCTAGTCCCTGACCTACTCGTTATAAGACGTGTTTTAATTATAGCATATTCTTTTTTTCTTGGGTTAATTTTTCTTCTAACTTTATACAGTATGGTACTATTTCAGTGATTGAACGTTCATACTCTTCAGGTTCAAAATAATCTATACTAAATTTGCTTTTGCTTCATGGGATGATGGTTGATTTATTATTCAAGGAAAATCTTTGTTGTTCTTTTTAGCAACTGTATATAGTAGTCCAAAAATGAGTTCATATCTTTTATCAAAATTAATAATCAGTTGTTCCATTATCTACCTCTTTCTTAATTTCCTCTAGAAGCATTTTATTTCCTAATTCGGTTAAATGAATTTGGTCTGACATTAAATAATCTCTATTACTTTGTAATTTAGAATGAAGCATAATCCATTTGATTTTTTCTGTTTCTTCTTTTTTGTTTATATCTGAAGTTAAAACAAAGTATAATGTTCTATCTTTACACATTTCAATGATTTCTCGTAATTGATTGTCTGTAAACTTTACAGAGTTATCAAAAAGGAATACAATCTTATAGCTTAATAAATTCTTGTCTAAATTACTTTTTATTTCTTTCTTTAGCGATTCAAACGTAAAGTCTTTGTTAATAATCATTTTAGAGTCTTTATATTCTTTAGAGATTAAATCGTAAGCATTTAAGAGTAAATCGTTGCCATAAAAAGTTATTTTATTCTTCTCTTTTTCTTGATACTCTTTAAGTAGTTCTTCCCTATGTATTTTGTAATCTTCTAAATATACTTTATATAAAGCATCATAAATGGTTTTAGTATAGGCTGATTTACCTTCTTCAACTAGATGAATTTGATCTGCAGTAAAGTATTCTTTATGTCCTTTTGAGGAAGCTTCCCAGTCAATTACATAGACATTATCAAATGTGCTACTAAGACTTCTCATTGTATCATTTACATGTACATCTTGATCATTGGTTGCCGTGATAAAGAATACTTTTCTGTTTCCTATAGTTCTTAATATTTCTTGTTTACATGAGATAGGACAATCTCCGTTGGCCCCCAGATTAAATACAACTGCATCCCCAAGCATTCCTTTGGCTTTAATATTTTTAATAATACCATTTGCTACCCATGCCGTTCTAGAGATAGCCGCGTCTACATAAGCATTAGGAAAAAACTTATAAAGCGAGTCCATAGCTCCTAGCATGACAGAATCTCCTACAAAAGTTATGTTTAAATTCTTTACCATATCTTTTATTTTTTCTTCTTCATTATCTAAATTTTCTAATACTTCCTTCCACTTGTCCTCTTCTTCTTTGACTTTCATTGCATATTCTTTTTGCTTTTCTTGAAGCATCTCTTCGTTGAATTTAAGTTGTTCTTTTAATTCTTGCATTTCTTTTGTATAATCCTTAGCAAACACATAATTGCACGCTCCATATAAGGAACATAATATAAATAAAATAAGAATTATACGTTTAAAGAGTTGGGCTTCTTTTTCTTTGTTTAAAGCAATGTTAAGTAAGATTGAAAAAAGCAAAACAAGGATAATAGTACAAGGAATTTTTACATATGTTTCAACAGGGATATTTTGGAAAAAGAAAATTATTGGGTATTGTATTAAATAGATTTCGTAACTTATCTCAGATGTTTTTTCTATAACTTTATTTTTAGAAGCGCTTTTGTCTAGAGCAAATGCTAAAAGCCGAGAAGAAAGCAGTGTTGATAATATTATAGAGATACTAAAGAACGGGCTTTTGGCATCAACAAACACAAATAAAATAAGCAAAGATAACAAGTAAACTAGATATATATTTTTATTATTCTCTAGTTCTTTGAATGTTAGTTTATGATAGTAATGATAAATAAATCCTGCAAGTACTCCAAATAAGAGTGAAAAAACTCTTGAGAACGTATCATAATAGACAAACATTATATCTTTAGTTAAGTTTATTTTATAAAAATAAATAGCTCCTAGGATAGAAAAGATAGTTAAAAAAACACATGGAACTAATCTATGAAGTTTATCTCCAAGGCGTTTAAATCCTAAAAATATTAAGGGAAATACTATTTGAAATTGGATTAATATAGAAATATACCATAAGTGCATAAAAGGAGAAGATACATGTCTTGTAAAATAATCTAAATTTGCATTCAATTGCCAATAATTATTATATGATAAAAGAATGGAAGTAGTCTCTGGTTTCAAGTTAATCCAAGCACTTGTACTTGTCAAAGATAAGATTGAGATGGTTGTAAATACAACAATAAGTAAAGGTAAATAAATCTTTTTAAATTGATTTATATAGTACTCTTTTAAAGAAAAATGTTCTCTATTAAATGCAGATATTGTTGTTAAAAAGCCACTTAAAACAAAGAATGTACATACTGCTAAATAACCTCCTTGTAACACTCCCATATGATAAAATAAAATTGCTATTACACATATAACTCTTAGTAAATCAATTTTAAAGTAACGATTATTACTCATACTCATACTCCTTACTACTAGATTAATTTTACTCTAAATAAAAAAAGAAGTAAAGTTAATACTTTACTTCTTATTCTAAATAGTTTTTTTTAATCTTCTTTAATAAAGCTTGCCGTTTTTTTCTTGAGAATTAATCTATATTCTTATGCTAATTATGAAACCTTACTATTTTTTTTGTTTACTAAGATGATAAGCCCTAAAGCGGCGATTGCAAGACCAACTCCGGCTATAACAGCCATGATAATGGTATCTTTTGTGGTTGATTCTTCTTTTTTTGGCTCTTCTTTTTCTTCTTGAACTGGTGTTTCTTCAACTTTATGTTCTTCTTCTTTCTTTTCAAGACTTAGTTTTTTGACAATTTCTTCAGAAGATACTGTATTTCCTGTATATTCGGAGTTTTCATAGTCTACTTTTATCCATCCGTAGTTTTCTTGATATTTTACAAACATTGTAGAATACTCATCTCCACGGTCAGTTACATTTGCAATCTCAATAAATTCTTCATTCTTTGGAATTGTCGCAATTGCTTTTCCAGAAAAATCAACATTTTCATATATAGTAGTATCAACTGATATTTTATTAGTTGGCAATTTGTCAAGAACGATAGCTATTTCTGTTCCTCTAGATTCTTTTTCAACTCGACAATTCTTATAGTCAAAGATAGTCTTTCCTGACCACATATCTGTTGCGTAGCTTGCTTGCATTATCTTATTAGCAGGGATAATACCGCATTCTGTATTGATGTCACTGGTAATTAAGTATGTATTATCATTTTCTATAAGAACACTCTCTTTAAGAATATCTATCCATCCTTTTATACCATCTTTTTCTATATATATGTAGGTCATTCCTTCGTTGTCAATATAGTATTGCCAGGTAAGTTCTGTATTATATGGGATGATACCAACAGTTTCATATATAGAAGCAGGTCCTTTTTTTACTTCAACTCCATTTTTATTATTTACTATAGCTTTTTTTATTTTTACCTGTTTTTTTACGCCACTTGATGATGGAGTAACTTCATTTTCTTTAGCAATGACTCCTTCTCTTTTAATGTAGTAATACTGGTTATCAACCATGATGTTTGTGATATCATCAAATTCCATGACAACTGTTACTACCGCTTCTTTGTTTAAATGCCCTGCTACTTTTTGATAATCTGGATCTTCAAAGTAATCAATTCCCCCTTCTTTAACAACAACAATTTCATATTGTCTTACTTGAGGTGCTCCCATATCAGCTTTAACAAGCAACGGAAAAATAGCAAGTAATAGTATCAAACTTTTTAATATTTTTTTCATAAATCTAACTTCCCTTCTTATAATTTATTTATGATTTCTCCTATAAAGTAGGAGGATAAGTTTAAGATAATTGATATGATGTAAGGATTCATTTTTTTATATTTTAAAACTTTTTTATAGATGAATCCTTCAGTTATAACAGTAAGTATTTCTAAGATGTAAAATGTTTGTTTATAGTACGCATATCCTAGTTTAATGAGAATTAGAAATGGCATTGATACCACAATAGGATTTGTAAGTGCATTTACTAGAACTATATTTAAGAAGTCTTTTTTATCTCTTACTTTGAGGAGATAGGCTACCAAAACTTCTATGATAATTGTACATAGCAAACATTTTACCATGATAATTGGTAATTCTTCTAATCTCATTTTTTATTTAACTCCTTGTAAACTAAGTAGATTGTTAAAACTATGATAAGGAGCATTATTAAGATAAAACTATAAAATAGCATTGAATTTTCTTGTATATAGATTTCATAATTAAGTAATTTCATGTTTTTCCCCCCTTTAATACATAAGCGAGCGCAGCTGAACAAAGACATGAAAAAATAATAATGATTATGATGTTCATTTCCATACTCACTTTGATAAAGAAGATGGGGGCAGTTCCAAGAAATAAACCAATGGTTGTAAGTCCAAATGCTAATCCAGGAGTTCTATTTAAAACTGAAACTAGTATAGCTAAAGTAATAGACATCGTCATAGAGAATAGCATCACTCCGATTAAAGAAATAATCATGATGTTATCGCCAAAACACAAGAATGGTATAGCTAGTAAGGTAGATAAAATAGCAACTTTTCTGATTCCATATCTGTCCGATAGAATTCCTCCTAGAGCTTTTCCTATTCCCATAGTAAAGTAAAATATAATAAGTTCAATGACTGTTTTATTCCAGCTAGTTGGAATTCCATATCCCATATATCCTCTTATAATAACAACTAGTACTGCAGTTAATATGACTAGAGATGAACTCAAGTTTTCTTTAACATAATTAAAGTCTTTTGTGCTTGATTTTTTATTCAAATTATTTCTTGCAAGGATAACAAATGGAAGCATCGAAAGAATTAAGGGAATAAAAACCCAAGGTATAATTTTTGTCTTTGCTAATAGTCTTCCAATGACAACACCAAATGATCCTCCTGAAACGAATATTGCTGAAGGTGAAAGTTTTCCTTGCGCACTTTTTAATGTTATTTCTGCACCTTCTATATGGAGAAATGCATTTCCTAGACACAGAATAATTAGTGTTATAATAATGTTTATATTGGTAAAACTAAAGAGTATGTAACTAATAAGTAACAAGATAGTTCCAATTATTCCCATATTGATATTAGGATATTTATCACTTATGTATCCAATAATACTTTGAGGAACAAAAGCAAATCCATCATAGATAAATGGTATTAACCAGACAAAATAGGAGTTGCTGGTGATTCTTGATAAATAAAAGAAACATACAACTTCGACAACAAAGTGAATGTAAAAATAAAGATATCCTGTTTTGTTTTCTTTCATAATCCCTCCATTCTGGTTTTATTATATCATTTTTTTAACTATTTGGATTAAAAAAATCACAAGTAATTTCATGAGAGTTAATTACTCCAATAGCTTGTAGATAAGAATAGATAATGGTACTTCCAACAAAAGTCATGCCCCTTCTCTTTAAATCGAAAGATATTTCATCTGATAGTTTGCTAGTGGTTTTTCCTACTTCTTTTATTACTTTTCCTTTTGTATATTCTTTTAAATAAGAGTAGAAATCCCCATATTCTTTTATAATGTTTTTAAATATTTTGGCATTGTTAATACTTGCTCTTATTTTTAGTTTGTTTCTTATAATTTCTTTGTTGTTGGCAAGTTGCTTTATTTTTTCCTCATCATAATTTATTACTTTATCAATATCAAAATCATCATAACATCTTCTGAATGCTTCTCTTTTATTTAAAACACATTCCCAAGAAAGACCAGCTTGAAAAGATTCTAAGATTAGCATTTCAAATAAGTATTTATCATCTGTTCTTAATATTCCCCATTCTTCGTCATGATACTTTACATATGAATTATTGTTTATATTACACCATGAGCATCTTTTCATTTACTCTCCTACTTTCTTGATGGGATGACGAATGACTGTTTTTAATTTGTCTTTCTTGCATTTTCTTGGATCACTTAAGTAAATCTCATGATGATATCTTTTATCGTTAATATCTAGTTCATATCCTTGCTCTTTGATGAATTCATGCATTTTTTGGGTGGTATTTGGTTCATCATCGTAAGAGCCTAGATGCATGCACTGAACACATAAACCTTCCTCATATTCTAAAAACTCTACTCTTGAAAAATCTTGTTTTTTCTTTTTGGTTGCCTCTTCTATAGCCCATTTAAAATCTTCTTTTTTGATAAAATCAGGTAATCTAATGAGGGAGATAAAATGTAGTTTTTCTTTATGATTGTAGTCCATTCCTTTGAATCCTTCTTGCCACCAGAATCCTTCTAGAGGAGGGACAACGTATTCATAAAATCCTTCTATTCTATGAGTTCCTTTATAACTCATTTTTAAAGTATAGGCTACTCCATATAGCAACCCTATTGTAGTTTGATAATCGCCATTTTCTTCATTTGGATCTCCGTGCCCTCTTACCGCCAAATAGTTTATTTTCGGTATTTTAATGATACTAGGCGTATTCTTTGGTAGATAAAACTCTTTATATTCTTTTTTAAAATCAAACGCCATTTTCTTCACATCCTTTTTATATTCTATCATATTTTCTTATAAAAAAAGAGCAGATTGTTTCTACTCTTTGAATTCTATTGAATTCATTATCTTTTGGAATTCTTCACTTTGAAAATAATTTAAGATATCTGCTTTAGTAGAATCCTTATAACTTAATGAACCAAATAATACTTTGGCATCTCCATCATTTGTATTTAATAAGATGTTAAAATCTAAACTGAATTTATCAGCATTATAGATATATCCTTTTTTTCCATTCCATTCATACTCTTTAAATCCATTGCTGTTTTTACGATTCTCTTTTCCAGTTTCATAACTTTTTTCTGTAGAATCCGTATGATACATTTGCCATTCAAAATTTTTTTCTTCGCTATTTATAATCAATTCTGTGTACTTTCCTGAATGATTTTCTTTGATTTCAAAATCAAAATCTTTGTCATAGGCAAACGTTGTTGTTCCATATCCTTCATCTTTGAGTTCAATCTTAGCTAGATTTTCTGTTTTCTTCTCCTCTTCTTTCTTCCCACAGCCTGTAATTCCTAAGAAGGCAATTCCAATACATAAAATAAGTGCAATTTTCTTTTTCATTTTCTACCTCTTTCTATTTTTAACTTAATTTTATTATATCATGTTTTTTTCTATTCCTCTTATACTTTTTCTTTTAAAGCATGAATTATTCATTTATTTCTTCTTCACTATATTCCTGCACGCTTTGTTCTTCTTGAGATTTTTCAAATAACTCGGTCATGGTTTTGTTTCCTTTAGTGAGTTTCTTGATAGTTAAGTCTTGGGCTTTGTCATTTGCGAGTCTTAAGTTTCGATCACTAGATAAAAGTGCTTCTTTGGTTTTGTTTAAGTGTTCGATGGTTTTATCAATCTCATCAATGGCTTTAGCAAATTTATCTGAAGCTAGTTTATAGTTTCTTGAAAATCCTTCTTTGAAAAGATTCATATTCTTTTCAAAGTTAGAGATATCAATATTTTGATTTTGGATTTGGATGAGTTGTCTTTTATAATCCATAGATTTTAATGCGGCATTTCTGAGTAAAGTAATGATTGGAACAAAGAACTGTGGTCTTATGACATACATTTTTTCATAACGATAGGAAACATCGACAATTCCAGCATTATACATTTCGTTATCTGCTTCCAGTAAGGATACTAAGACGGCATACTCACAATTCTTTTCTTTTCGGTCTTTATCGAGTTCTTTAAAGAAGTCTTCGTTTTTGTGTTTTGATGCAGTTTCATCGGCTTCATTTTTCATCTCAAACATAATGGATACAATTTCATTGCCCTCTTCATCATAGTCTTTGAAGATGAAGTCTCCTTTTGAACCTGTTCTTGCATCATTGTCTTTTTCAAAATAAGTTCTAGTACTAAACATAGGTCTGATACGGGCAAACTCGGCATTACAGTGTTGTTCTAGGGTCTCGCCTATCATCTTAGTGGATTGTCTTGCTTTTAAGTCTCTGTAGTAACTAATCATTTCATCTTTGTTTTTGAGTTCTAGTTCGTATTTTTCTTTGGTTGTTTTTTCTTTGAGTTCAAATTCTTTTTCACTTAAATTCATTTGATTTTTTAAGTCTAAGATGTCTTGGTCTTTTTTAGAAGTCATTTTTAAAAGTTCTGATTGGGATTCATTTTCTTGAAGTTTGATTTTATTTTTAAGTTCACTGACTTCTAGGTTTAGAGTATGAAGTTTTTCTTGATACTCTTTTTCTAGTTTTGATTTGGCAAGTAAGATTTCATTTTCTTGTTGTTCTTTAGATTTCTCTACTAAGCCTTGTAGTTTTAAGACTTCTTCGTTTTTCTTTGATATTTCTTCTTGAGATTTTTTTTCAAGTTCTGTTCTTAAGAGTTTGATTGCATTATCTTTTTCACTTTCAATCATTTTTTTGGCTTCATTTAGTTGTGTTTCATATTCATGGTCTCTTACTTGTTTTAAGATAGAATCATAGTCTTGTTCACTAATTTGGATAACAGTTCCACATTTAGGACATTTTATTTCGTTCATATATCTCACCTTTCTTACTTGAAATATTATAGCATTTTTTAGGGGGTATTGTGAAATGCTCTTTTCAGGGGGTGGCTATTAGCATATAAATCGATGGTACAAAGCCCAGTAAAATCAACGTTTTTCAAGGTGCATAGTTTAAAAATATTTAATCTTGCACAGCAAAATTTAACCAAATTGTTGTGCAGAAACTGTGCAGACAATATAAAAAGCATATATAGGTTACGTAGCTATATATGCTGTTTTTTATAATTCATTATCTAAACTTAAAGTAACAATATTTTTAGTAAAATAATTTCTAGGATGATTTATGTAATTTCTTAAATTCATATTTGATGTTGTTCTAATAAATATTGATACCTGGTTTATTATATCGAATACTTCGCTATCATTTTCACCAATTTCATCCTTACCAATAATTGAAGAGATATTGTCTAATTCTTCTTGTGATATTAATTCGTAAAGATCTAATAAAGAGCATGCTTCTTTTATCTTATTAAAACTCTCCAGCAATTCTGCATCAATGATATCAGGATTTTTATATACCTTTGAAAAATAATTGCTAATTGCTCTTAATTTATCCTTTTTTTCTTTATCAATTAATAATGCTTCAACATCAACATTCGAACTTATTGGCGTACCTTGAAATCTAGCTTTTAAGTCAATTAAAATTCTGAAAGTTTTACAATTTAGAGTTGCCAATGCTTTAATATCATTAATATATTTAGCATACTTAATACCTAGCTTATAAAGTGTAATATCATCAACATTTAATATTTCTAACGATACTGGTTTAAACTTAGTATCACAAAACTTATATACTTCAGTAATTGAAGACATATCTGGATTATCAAAAACATTAGAAAGCTGAATATACAAATAATTTATATCATGGGTCAATATAATAAGTTTTGTTGTTTCTTCATCAAATTTTTTAGTTAAACCTGCTATCACATTCCTAACATTTTGATATCCTATTACATCTAAAGAAACAACAGGATCATCCATAACTATACATTTATTACTTAGATCTTTATTTTCTAGAGAAGAAATAAACATTCCAAATGCTAATATATGTCTTTGCCCATCACTTAGTGTTTTAATATCGGATACATTTTGCAATTTAAATTCATATGTATATGGCGTAGTTCTTTTATTAACCGAAAACTTAATTATTTTATTAAGGCCTAATTTTTTACAAACCTTATTTATACCATTTTCATATTCTTTTCCATAATTATCCATTAAAGTTGTTAATTTTTCTTTTTCTTGTTTTATTTTATTACTTAAATTATTTATTAATATCAATAAAAATCTTAGTTTCTTTATATTTTTATTTAATATATAATTTTTAATAGCTATTATTTTTTTCTCTAACGGTTTTATTTCCCCTTTGCCACCAATTTTGGGCATATCCATAACGATTAAAATATCATTTTTTACATTTTCTAATACTTTTTTTAATGATTCTTCTATTGAAATAATTGATTCCATAAACTTGGGTGCCACTTCCATATATAAATCTTTCTTTGTTGTCAATATCCCAACATCCGCTATATTTTTTTGAATAAACTTCATCGTTTTCTCTTTATCATCATTATATTTATTATTAATAATACTATTCCATTTTTCTTTAGCTTTTATGATATTGTCATTATCACAAAATAAGCATTTTTCCCTTGTCTCGTGAATGTGGAGCCATGATTTAATCATAGTTACTAATTCCTCATTATATACAACAGAATCATTGCTTAATTGTTCTTTAATCTTCTCACATTCTATAGATTCATTTTTCAATACAATAATCAAATCATTAATAGATTTTAAACTTTCAAAATTACCATCAGAAAACTTTTTAAGATTTTCATTTGTGTTTATTGAATTCAACATTAGCGATAGATTTGTATCTAATTTTACACTTTTTACCATTGTAGATAATGCTTCATCATCTACAATGTCAGTCTCCAACATATCACAAGTATATTTTTCATATTCTTCATTAATTTTATCACAATCTATCAAATAATCGCTATCAGTATATTCAGCATAGTTGATTGGAATATTTACTAAATTTCTCTGTAATTCATTCTGTATTGATGTTTTTAATTCATTAAGTTTAGCTGAATAATCATCATATTCTTTTTTATATTTTTCCACTATTTTTTCTTGATTTACTATTTCTTCACCAATCCATAAGTTTGAAAAATTATTTCTGTTTGTTGAAGTTTGGCAAGCACCTGATTCATTTACTGTGTATATATTTTTATTTACATAATCAACATTAAAAACAAATTCAGAATCAAAACAATCGTTTTTAGAAAATGTTGTTTTACCAGATCCATTTTTCCCATAGATAAAAATAAAACTTTTATTAGTATTTAATGTTAATTTATTGCCAGTCTCTGGATTATTATAATTAATTTCCATATATACTTCACCTTCTTTTTTAGTTATATTATTTTTCCACACTATGCATTGAGGTATTATTATACTCTATTAGTTTTATCTTTTTCAAATCTTCTTTAGAATATATTATTACTTGTGGTAGTTCTACCTTTTCTTTAGAATTAAAATGTTTAAATGGTGCAAACCATATATAGTAATCTGCCTTTGATTTTTTCAAAATTGAAATAAAACTTTTGTCAAAGAAGAACAAATGAAGCCTTGCTTGAATCACATCACCAACTAATGCATCATTAACATTAAAGCCTTCTTTTTCCATATAAGAAGAAGATTCATCTAATATTAGATAAATTAATTTATAATTGACATGATTTTTTTTATATAAATCATAACTTGAATTATGATTATCTATTACTCTTTTAAAATTAGATAAATATTTATCATAACTATGATCTTCTTGCGTTGATAAATCTGTTACAGTATTAACAATAATATTGCCTGAAAATGATATATTGTTATCTTTCCCAAATTTTTGTATTTCCTTATAAGTTTCATTTTCCTTTTTTATATGAGGATTTATTACTTTTCCTTTTGCATTAATATAAGCGTGATCATCTACTCTCATAACCTCCACCATCAACTTATATTTATCACTATAAAAGTCTGGTGGAGGATCAGATTTAGATGAAGAACATTGCCACTCTTCAACTTTTCTAACACATTGTAAAATTTCTTCATCATTACCATTAAATATAAATATTTCACTATTGTCACATTCACATAAATCATTAACGACATTTATTTCACTATCATAGTAAGCCATAACAAAACTCCTAACTTTTAAAAATCTTCATTTATCTCATATGTTTTATTACAAGTTGGATGATTGATTATTTTTAACAACTCGTTACCTATTTTCCTTACTTCAAAGTAGAAAACAATAGCATCTTCTGAATCAATAGTATTTTGTTCTTTTGAATCGGTGTCATGTTTTGCATAATTTAATACTTTCTTTAAATCATTAAGTCTTTCATATAGTTCATAACTTATAATATTTTCTTTATATAATTGTTCAATGTTTTTTCCTAATTCTCTTCTGTTATATATAAATTCAAATAATTTATGTTTTGAAAGGATTATTTTTACCAATGTTTCAACATGAAGTGCAGCATCAATTATAATATGTCTTGCTTTATTACAATAATACATATCACTTCTGGCATACTGAAGACTTCTAAAAACATTCCTATAATCTCCTAAATGATTAAAAGGATTTATAGTTGGATTTAATGGTGCAGCATATCCTCCAAATCCCCCTATTTTTTGATTATATTCCCATATTTCTCTTTGAGCATTTTTATCCATGTATTTGTTCTGAATTATCTTTGAAAATTTTTTAAACTTTTCTTTATCATTTTCTAAAAATGAATTATTTAAAATTACTCTAGTTTCTGCTCTCATACATCTATTACAACAATTCTAAATATTTATTTAACATTTCAATTTCTAATTCATTAACTAATTTAACAAAATCAGTATAATCTCCAGTAGTATGTGATTTATCTAAAGCATTATAATATTCTAATCTTTTTTCTTTTTTTACAATTACTGGAAGATACCCATTATTCATTAAAGATAGATTCATAACCAATCTTGAAGTTCTACCATTACCATCAACAAATGGATGTATTTTAACTAATTCGCCATGCAATAATGCTGCTCTAATAATTGGATGATATTTTTTCCAA
>OCTW011576606.1_pt1 | contig 23942 bp, 21 predicted proteins | sample 1539671 | NCBI WGS metagenome assembly OCTW01 (sample SAMN02144230, study PRJEB22623) | gut metagenome | biome: sheep rumen | host: Ovis aries | place: New Zealand | reverse complement strand
AGAAAAAAGACTATCGACCTACCTTTTGGCAAGCTGATAGTCTATTCATCATTCAATAATACCTAATTCAACAAGATCATCTTCCAACTCATATTTGGGAAGACCCATGATGGTGTACATATCACCCTGAAGAATCTTGGAATAGATGAAGTCCTTATCCTGAACGCCATAAGCGCCAGCCTTATCATAAGGAGAACCCGTATCTAAATACATCTCAATTTCAGCATCTGCCATCTTTTCGATGTAGAGTTTTGCCACTACGACGCGATGGCACAATTCTTTTTCCCCTTTGAAGATAGAATAAGCAGTGACAATTTCATGTGTCTCACCGGACAACTCACGAAGCATGCGAAGCGCATCATCGTGATCTTTTGGTTTACCTAACTGTTCTCCTTTAAATGAGACCATGGTATCCGAAGAAATGACAATATCGTCTTGATGATCTTTCGCAACAGCTAAGCCTTTGCCTCTGGCTTCTTCAAGGCAGAGTTTTTTTACATCATCTTCATGGACTTTTCTCTCATCGAAACTCGATGGAATACAAACGAAGGGAACATCATCAAGGATTTCCTTGAGGATTTCTTTTCTACGTGGAGATTGACTCGCAAGAATAATCATGATTAAGCCTCTTGAGTATAAGAGAGAATGACAGGAATAATCATCGGATTACGTTTGGATTCACGATATAGGAAGTGCTGAGTGGCATTCTTGACCGTAGTTCTGATATCCGCGTAGGTGACTTTCTTGTTGGACTTGAGAAGTCTAGAGACTTCAATGCCGATGATTTCACCAGCCTTCTTCTGCAAACCCTTCTTATTAGAAGAGATAAAGCCACGGGATTCGACCACTGGAGTGGAGATCAAACGATTGTTGTTTGGATCGATGACGACAAACACACCGACCATACCTTCATTGATCAAAGTGGAACGATCGCGGATGACGGAGGTAGAAATACCAACAGGGGACTTACCATCAATATAGATATTATCCGCATGGACCGTGCCACCACGGGTCACCTTGTGATTGATGAGATAAAGAACATCACCATTTTCACAAACGAAGGTGTGATCCTTGGTTAAACCGCATTCCACACCGATTCTTGCGTGAAGTTTAAGCATTCTATATTCGCCGTGAACTGGCATGAAGTATTTCGGTCTTGCCAACTTCTGGAAGAGTCTCATTTCCTGCTTGGAAGCATGACCAGAGGCATGAAGATTGGTAAAGGCAGAATTGGTGATGACTTCCGCGCCAAGTCTGGTCAACTGGTTAACCAGGGCATTGATGGAAGAAGTGTTACCTGGAATCGCCGAAGAAGAGAAGACGACAGTATCGCCAGGAATGACGTGGATAAAGCGATGATCGCCACGAGCAATACGGGATAAGACCGCCATCGGTTCACCCTGAGTACCCGTACAGAGAATGGTGATCTGAGATGGTGGAAGCGTCTTTAATTCATCTGGACGAGCCAAGAATTCATCTGGGCAACGGATATAACCAAATTCTCTGGCCGCTTCAATATTGGATTCCATGGAACGACCAAAGACAATAATCTTTCTCTTGAAACGAATGGAGGTCTCAATGATCTGTTCAATACGAGAAATATTGGAGGCGAAGGTGGAGATGATCAGTCGGCCATTGGCTTCATTAAAGACATCGGTGATGCCTCTTAAGACCATATGCTCAGAGTTGGTATAGCCTTCTCTTTCCGCATTGGTGGAATCCGCCATGAGAAGATCGATGCCCTTATCGCCAAATCTCACCAACTTGGACATATCAAAATCATGATCCACTGGAGTCAAGTCAATCTTGAAGTCACCAGATTCACAAATGGTACCCTGTGGGGTCGTGATATATAAACCGAAGGAATCTGGGATAGAGTGCGTGACATGGAAGAATTCAACTTTGAAATCACCAAATTTCAAAACATCATCTTCATCATATTCCTTGATCTTGGTGTTGGTAGGAATTCTTGCATCGCTAAGCTTATGACGAATTAAGGCACAAGCGATCTTTGGTGCATAGATGACTGGAAGATCAATCTGCTTGAGAAGGAATGGAATACCGCCGATATGGTCTTCATGACCATGGGTGATGACAAGACCTTTGATCTTGGACTGGTTTTCCACAAGATGCGTGTAATCCGGAATGATGTAATCAATACCGGGCATGGAATCATCAGGGAATAAAACGCCACAGTCAACGATGAGAATGGAATTATCATTCTCAATGCAGTAGATGTTTTTGCCGACCTCTCCTAGGCCGCCTAAGGCATAGATTTGAACAGGAGAAGTGAGCTTTTTAGTTTCAGACATATAGTATTACCTCAAAAAATCTTATAAAAACGCAAAATATGCGCAAAATCCTCAATAAAGAAACTTCAATTTTGATTATTTTACCCTAGAAAGTGCTCTCTAGGCAATATCTAGTGGTTAGAAAACGCTTTTATCTTCGATAAATCCGAAATTTTAAAACACCATCACGGAAGAAATCGTGATGGTGAATCAATGTTTTGTTTATGCTACTCGATAGCAATGGCGTCAGGATCGACCATGTATGGATCTCTACGATCAATCTTATCGGTGTATAAGACACCATTGAGATGATCGTATTCATGCTGGAAGACAATGGCTGGATAACCGACAAGTCTTAAAGTGACCTGCTTGTCAGAAACCACATCATATGCTTCTAACGTGATCTTGTAGTAGCGATAGACATAACCTGGCTTATCCTTAGGGACAGACAAGCAGCCCTCACCGGCAGCAAGATATGCCTTCTTAGCCGAACTGGAGATGATCTTAGGATTGACTAAGCCATACTCATAATGCTTATCTCCATCATCGAGATAGATAGCAAAGAATCTCTTGGAGATACCAATCTGAGGAGCGGCAATACCAACACCAGGACGGATATTATGTTCCTTAGCAAATTCCTCGTCCTGGGATAACTTCAGGTATTCGACGCAATCCAAAATCGTCTGTCTTAGTTCGTCCGACAATGGTAAAGTGACCTCTTCGGCCTTCTGATGAACAACTGGGTCATCAACCGTGTAAATCTTAAATAGTTTCATAATGCAAAACTATTATAGCAATTTTTTTGAAATTGATAAGTAATATACTTATAATTATTTAGCAATGACTGAAACAGAATTCCAGATAGAAGAATTCGAATTCCTTGAGAATTTGAAAAATTCTTCCCTTTACCAGCGAATGAAAGAATTATCTAAGATGATCAATGCCGATGAAGGACTAAATCATCTCGCCGAAGAAAGAGATTCCTATATGGCTTTAGCCGATAAGGAAAAAGACGATGAGAAGAAACACGAACTTCTTGTTTTGTTCAATCAGAAAGATAATGAATTACGCTCTTCTCCACTCATGAAAGAATATCTTTCCATCTATCAGTCTTTACGCGCTATACTTACTAATCTTGCGGATGCTTTGACAAAGGAAATTAAATTATTATGATCAGAATCATCGGCGGAATCTACAAAGGCAGATTCCTAGAAATACCAAACAGCAAAGTCACTCGTCCCACCATGGACAAGGTCAGACAAGCCATCTTCAACATCCTTTCCCATAAAACGGAAAACGCCATCGCCTGCGATTTGTTCGCCGGCTCTGGTGCTATGGGACTAGAAGCTCTTTCCCGTGGCGCCAAGAAGTGTTATTTTGTAGATAAGGACAAAGGAACCTTCTTCTTGATGAAAGGTAACGTCAAAGCCTTAAACGTCCCCCAAGAGCAATACGAACTCTTCTGTGGCGATTATCGCGTCTTCATCAAAAGAAGCGCAGGCCTGAAACTAGACCTGCTCTTCCTTGATCCACCCTATAAGATGGATATCAACGCCGATATCATCAAAGACATGGATAGCCGAGATATGTTTGCTCCTGGTGCAGTCATCGTCTCTGAACAAGAAAAAGCCAACAAAGAAATCGAAGGCTACAGCATGAAAGAATATCGTTATGGCGCCAAACACGTGGCCGTCTATACGAAGGAGGAATGATTATGAAAATTGCCGTGTATCCTGGATCATTTGATCCATTAACCAACGGACATCTCGATGTCGCATTAAGAGCCAGAAAAATCTTTGATAAGATTATCATCATGGTCGCCGATAACGCAGCTAAAAGCGGCCACTATATGTTCACTGCCGAAGAAAGAGTCGCCATGGCCAAGGAAGTCTTTAAGGATATGGATGGCTTTGAAGTCGTCTCTACCTCTAAGCTAGTCGTCAAGGAAGCCAAGAAGCTTGGTGCCCAGGCCTTGATCAGAGGTTTAAGAGCTGTGACGGATTATGAAGCCGAATACCAGCTTCATGAAGTCAACGAATATCTCGAACCAGAAATCGATATGGTCTATCTCATGGCCCACAAGGATCAAGCCTTTGTCTCTTCTAGCAACATCAAGGAAATCTTCTTCCAGCACGAAGATGTCTCTAATCTCGTCCCTGCTCCCGTCTTTCAGGCGATGAAGAAAAAAGAAAAACATTAATATCATAATAACAGGTAGAAGCCTCTTAGTTGGCTTCTACCTGTTTTCGTTTACAGTAGCAATAAATCGTTCTCTTCTCATCTAGGATTGGATTATAGACATCCTCAATCGTCTTATAAAGTTCAAATCCATTCTTTAAGGCAACCTTCTGAGAAGCAACATTCTGATCATGACAACAGATAATTAGAACATCGGCCATACCGCCTTCAAAAATGGCTTTAGAAGCCTGAAAAAGAAGTCTAGACATAATTCCTCTATTCCAGTAGTCCTTGCTTAAGACATAGCCGATTTCGATAGTGTGCAAATTAGGAAAATCACTTTTCCTTGTTGTTCTTTCTATCAAAGAAAAAGAACCGATGACATGATTTGTCTTCTTTTCAACGATAGCAAAGGTGTTAGGATCAACAAGAAAGTGATTGTATAAGACAGCCTGGCTTTCTTCTTTTGAAGTGTGGTGTTTCCAGCCGGCGTTTTCACCAACCCCAATAACAGAAGCATACAAAAAGATATCTTCTAAATCCGACTGTTTGAAAGGACGCAGGTACACGTCTTTAGTTTCTATTTCCAGCATAAGAAAATTATAACACGATAAAAGGCCACCTTAGTGGCCTTGTGTTTATCTGAGTTTGATCTGGAAGTTGTAAACATCAAGCATCTGCTTGGCAACTTCAGAATCGGAAGTGTTGGATAAGGAACCAACCATACCGAAGATAACCTTGGAAAGGTTAGCATCATAAGTATAACCCTTAGCACCGTTATCATGAGTGAAAGTCAAGAATAATGGAGTTTCTAAGGTACGAGCATTCTTATCGGTGATGATTCTTTCGTTGAGCTTAGCTTCATCAACACTGGAGGACTTATGTAAGTCATCCTGATTGAGATAGACATCAGAGATGCTATCCTGAACATCCTGCTGCTGCTCTAAAGTGATATAAGCATTGTTATAAGTGGAGATATCACCTTCATATTCAGTAGTCTTGGTGGAATCTGGAGTGTACCAATCGCACTGGATAGCATAGAACTTTAAGGTGTTACCATAAGACTTGCTATATTTGCTATTGAAGTTGTTGTACCAAGTTTCAATTCTACCCTGCAAGGAAGAGCAGTCGGAGCTGTTAGTCTTGTAGAACATAACAACGAAGCCTTCTTTATCTTCGCTAGCAGCGAAAGTGCCATCAGCATTGCCGTTACCGACAAGACCGTTGCAGCTTTCATCTTCACCACTTAAATATCTTTCATAGGTGGTGTAGTTGATTCTGTGAGCTTCATAGAAGCTGGAATCATCATTATTTAAGGCGTTGACAATAGACTGGACGACGAATGGAATAGAAACAACTAAACCAACGACAACACCAACAATGAGTAAAACCTGTAACCAAGCGGCCTCTTTAAACCATTCCCATGCAGCTAAAGCATGAGCACGACCGGCTTTGTTTTTCTTTTGTTCAGAAGAACTCATAGGGTTTCCTCCTATCATTGATGCACACGACGTCCCGACTATTCATACGACTATTTTTTACAGAGTGGTGCCCCGAGCCAGAATCGAACTAGCAATTGATCCTTACCAAGGATCCGTTATACCACTTAACTAAGGGGGCAAAAATTACCGCGTGAATTAATATACCTTTTTAGAAACCTATTGTCAATAACAAGGTGAATAAGTTCATTCGATACTTGCCTATTATAGAATATGTCGATAAGAAAAACCACAATTTTTTCTTCTTTTTTTCTTACTCGGCTTTCAAGGCCTTTTTAAAGAGCGATAAAGAGTCCTTACGAATAAACTTAATCACCAGGGTTTCATACTTTAAGATATTGACCAAACCAATTTTATTTGGGTTTTTCTTCACGTCTTTTCTCTTGGCAATCATAACCGTACCATTATCTAAATGAGAAAGATATAAAGATAATTCACAAGCCAAAGTTACCATCTCTTTATCATTAGAATCAAATAAGATGACATGAGCGCCAGGATAATCCTTGACGTGGAAGAAGGTATCCTCCTTCTTGGCCACATTAAAAGTCAGTTCTTCATTCTGCAATCCATTCATACCAAAACCGATCTTGCCCTGTGGAAGAACAATATAATGAGGATCATAACGATGCTTCTTAGAAACTTTATAGACGGTATTTCTTCCCTGCTTTTCTTTAATATATCCTTCTTCTAATAATTCCGACTTCAGTTCCATGATGTCGCGAGGTGTACCATCATTTGCTTCCATCAGTTTCTTTTCCAGATAGGAAATCTCATCCTTGGTCTTGATGATCAAGTCAGCCAGAATACCTTGAGCCGCCTTGGCTTTCTGATATTTCTTGAAGTAGGCGTTAGCATTCTGTGGAGCGGTCTTTTTGGGATCGAGAGGAATCTTATAGCCATCTCTATCTAATAAAGTATCGCCTAGTTTAATCTCTCCCTGATAGAGATAAATGATCTGACCATATTCCATATACTGCATCTTTTCTTTTGCCGTCTTTAAATCTTCCTCTAAGTTGGCAAGTTTCTTAGAAGCGACTTTCAAAGATTTTTCAATCAGTTTGATCAGTTCTTTGACTTTTTCAAATTTGGCAATGGATTTTTGATCTTCTACAAAGTTTGAATAGAGTTTACAGGCCTCGATTTTCTTTGCTTCAGGGTCGTTAAACGAAAAAGAAAGAATATCCTTTTTGATGACAAACAATTCTTTGCTTTCTCTCATCGCCATCAAGGTCTCATGTAAGTCATGGCCTTCTTCTAAGACATAACGTTTCAGTCTTCTTAAGGTAGCGTTAGGAAGATAAGGTCTAGCTTCTTCAGGATCGTTTAAATCTGTAGGTAAAAGACCTCTTTCTTCCGGATATTGATAAAGAGCATTTCTGGTGACAAAAATACCTTTTTCAATATCGGTATGTTCATGATAGACCGAGACAATCTTGCCATAAGGATAAGCAATGATATAGACATTTGGTCGATTGGGAAAGAGTTCTAAAATGAGATCGTAACCGGAATTGACTTCCGTGATATCGTTATGATTGGCTTCAAGAGAAATCGTCAGAATACGTTCCCCAGGATGCTTTTTGACGCCGGTGACTTTTGCCATGGTCAACTTCTTTAGGGAATTGAAGAAGATGGTGTTGTTCTGAATCTTGGCATAGCGATCAAAAGAATAGGTGACAAACGGATTGGTAGGATCTAAAGAAAAGATAAAAGTACCATGCTTTAGGCCGTTTTCATCTTTTAAGGAATAAGGAAAAGCATAGTCATACTGACTAAGAGCCATGACACCACCAAACTGGGTACCAAGCATTTGTTGACTAAGTTCATCAGCGATGATACTAAGGGATAAATTATCTAAAGCCATGCCAATTATTATAAAGAATTGATAAAAAGAAAGCCACTCTTTCGAGTGGCAAAGGGTTTAGCAATGTTAGCGCCAGTATCGGATTAATACTGGGTTGGGTTGCTTAGGATATAAGAATCAAAGCTACCCTGGAAAAAGCCAATTCTATCTTCATTGGACTTTTTGGTTTTCTTGGAATGGATACCAAGAGTCTTCAAAATTCTTCTAAACATCAATCGTCCCTCCTTAGTGAAAAAAATTAGATGTGCCATTCGTCTTTCTGCTGGAGCTGAAGTACCTGCGAAACGGATCGGATAACGTCTCTTCCCTACTAGTGTCGATAGCTGTATCGAATGGATGAATAATTATAAACACTTTAATTTATTTTTCAAGTGTCTAAAAATGTAAGTGCTTTCCCTTACTATTTATCAAATTCACCATATTCACAACCGATATGAGAAGCCTTTAAGGTATCAAGTAAGACCCACTTGTTTTTCACTTTCTGATATAACTTGAGAATACCAGTGCCTGTTCCACCATTGTACAGATGATTGTGGCGGTGTAAGCCACTTGGTTCCTCATACTGCACCAATAACATATCTTCTCTCTTACAAGTGATATCCGTCACCAGTTTATAACCGCTAGCAATCTGTATGACATGCCAGGTGATTTCTTTTTCATCCTGGGTAGAAGAAAACTCTGTCTTAGAGCCAGTCCAGAATTTGGAGAAATTGAATTCATAGCATTTGCCTTCCAGATATAGACCGCCGAGCAGTTTTCTCGAAAATGGAATACCAAAAACCTTTGGTCTTCCTCCACCGATATCAAAAGCCGAATTCTTTAAGACGCGCTGCTGTTTTTCACTATAGAGATCCCAGCTAGAAAGCCAGACCCAGGGAGAAGTAAATGCTCTTCCCCAGTTTTTATCCGCATAGCCATAGGAAGTTTCTTTGTTCACAAGATAAGTCTCACCATCTAATACGACTTTACCAGAGACATAAGTCTTGATTCCTTCTCCATGCCAATACATCTCAAACGCCTTCAAGAAACGGAAAAGACCACAAGTTCCATATCCGACATTCCAGGCGATATCCTTTTCTAACTTCAGATCAAAAGACATATCCCCAGCAGCAGACATATATTCTGGATGCTTGTTGACTTCCTCTTCACTTAAACTGACATGTCCTTTTAGGATTTTTTCGGAAGCAAAACAATCCATCGCTTCTACTTCATAAGAAGCACCTTTTTTGATCCTGACCTGGCTTAAAGGAAAGAAGCGATGGAATTGTCTTGCATCCTTTCCCCAGCAACCGCATTTGACCATCAGGTAAGATGGACGTTTATGATTCTTCTTGTTTTCCTCTTTCTGACCAAGAATAGGAGCATCCTGATTTTTACTCAGCGCCGGATTGATAATGAAGAACTCGACAAAGAAAGACTTCTCTTTTCCAGTCTTTTCATTGATAGCGGTGAAATTATGCCACCACCAATCATAGCCTCTTTTCTTAAAAGAGCCATTTAGCATATAGGCATTCTTCTTTAAATCGTGCTTGTTAAACATAATCATTCCTCCGAGAATAATTTACTACTTAAGACGACAAAAGCAAGAAGACCAACTCTTATTCCTTTTGAAGAATAAAAGAAGAAACATGAGATGAGACAATACTTATCTGTTCGTCACAGGTGATACTTGCCTCCCCATCGCCATCCTGATGACCATAGTCACCAAAATAAGAATGAATTCCACCCTCGATGACCACTTCCGTCAAGTTAGCCAAATTCTTCTTGTTTTCATCATATCTTGTATGATTCAACACCTGATCATTGCTACCTAAAAAAGAAAGGGTACGTAAAGAAGAAGTCGACATATCATCTACCGAATAGGAAGCCAAAAGAATCAGGCCCTGATACATATCAAGATGCTGAGAGACATATTTTGAAGCGATTGCCCCACCAAGAGAATGCCCTCCGACATACCAATGCTGAATCTTGCTAGAGTAGACCTTATCTGCTGCACTGATATCAAAAAACGCAAGATGGAAAGGAACCTTCAGCAAATAGGAAGAAATCCCTTCTTCTGCCAAGGAAAACATGATCGGAGCATAAGCTTTGCTATCGACTTTTCCACCGGGATAAAAGATAAATCCATTCTCCTGATTCTCTTCTTTTGGAACAAAGGAGATATAGTCATCTTCTTCCTTGACTGTGACTGTCTCACTATCCTGAAGATAAGAGAGAGCATGTTCGGTTGGTTTATAATAACTTCCTACATAGATAAAGAAGGATAAGACAATAATTCCAAGCACAATAAAAAAGAGTGCTAAGCCAATAAATAATCCTTTGCGTTTTGATTTTTTTCTCGTCATAGTCGTACCTCATCACAAGCAATGGAAACTAGTTTAACACTCTCAGTGTCAAAAAGCGGTATTTTTTATGAAATTGTTATTTTTTATCCAGAAATGTTACCAGCCAAGCCCTTTTTGGAATAGATCATACGCCATAATGGAATAATCATAACTAACGTAGCGACAATCCAGGCTGCTGGATCAGCAAAATAGACCAAGAAGACAACAAAGTCAGAAGCAGCAGAATTCAATAATCCCGGGATAAACAATAATGGAATCAACACACCACATCTTGCCACCATTTCACCAACACCAGCCAAGAAGGGGAATAGTGGTTTATTTAAACCCTGCAAAGCGTTGCGGCAGATGAATAGCACAGCCAGAATGGCGTGGCATGGTAAGCAGGTATAAAGATAAAGATTGCCATAGTGGATTGCAGCTGGCGTGATATTATCCGGTTTGAGGAAGATATACATGTAGGCACCATTGATGCTGATAGATAAGCCAGCGGTCAATAACACAGCATAGGAAATCAAGGTGATAAGAATGATGTACTTAAAACCTTTGCGTATGCGGTCTAATTTATGCGCGCCATAATTCTGTCCCATATAAGTCAAGGTGGCTGAACCGATTGCCATATAGACATTCATGATGATCCAGTTGACCTTACAGGCGATAGTATAGCCAACCTGCATGGGAGCACCAGCAACGAGTGTGCCATCAATTGTGTAATCAAAAGAAATGACACAGATTTGCATGATCATGATGCCGATTTCTAAAATGGATTCCTGTAAACCGAGCGGGACACCAAGTTTTAAATGCTGAGTGATAAAGCTGAAAGGTACCTTCAGATCACCTTTCTGATAGTGCAAAAACTTATATTTACTAAAGGTATAAATACCACAACCAAGACTAGATAATGTCTGAGAAATCACCGTTGCCCAGGCGGAACCGATGACACCCCATTTTAATGGGACAATGAATAAAAGATCTAAAAAGATATTTAAAATGACACCTAAGGCCAAGAAAATAAAGGGAGTAAAACTATCGCCAAGAGAACGAAGATTGGCCATCAGGAAGTTATAGGCCATATAAGAATAGATACCTAGGAAGATGACAAAAAGATAGTCATGAGCAGACTGATAAAGAAGTTGTTCATTAGCATCCGCTTCATTTGGTGCGATGCTCATCCAAGAGAGCATGAAATCTACACCAAAGCAGAACACCAGAGTCAGAACAATGGTGATAATAATACATAACAGCAACTGAACATAAAAACTTTTTCTGACAGCATCGAGGTTTTTTTCACCGATTTTATGAGATACCACAACCGAGAAGCCACTAGCTACGCCGATACAGAACTGCAAAGCGATGGCCGAAAGAGGTGCGACATCATTGATACCAGAAATCTCATAAGTGCTGAGATTCTGTCCCACGATCACCGAGTCGGTCAAAGAGAAAAGTTGCTGGAAAATCAAACTCAAAAGAAGCGGCACCATAAAAACCAGAATGCCTTTGACAATGTTACCATCGGTCAAATCTCGAGGTGTAAAAAGATCTTTGAACTTCTGAATCAATTTCGTCATATGTTTCGTCTACTATCATACTGAATTATAAACCAAAAGAAAGAGTAAAGCGGTTAAAAGAAGACAGAAAACAGTTTTTCTTACTCCATGACATAACACCATGATTGCTCTTTTTGATGATAAAGATAGGGTGTTTTCGTTTCGGTTTTGTACAGTTGTAAAATAAAAATGTAGAATATTTTTTCTATTTTCGTTAGAATAAGGGAACTAGCAAGGAGGAATTTGCTATGAAAAAATTATTGATAGGTTTATTAGTTCCTGTCGTCATCATCGTCGGTGGTGCAGCAACACTATATTTTTTAGTTAGAGATAATAGTCAACCGACATATGTTGCTAATGACGACACAACCGAGCAGGTTTTAAACAAGAAACTGTTTAATGCAATCAAGGATACCAAAACCACCCATGCATTGAACATCGATATCACTCAGGATGACTTCAACCAAATTCTCGCTCATACCCACAAATCCTTAGGTAGCGATGTCAAAGAGTATGTCAAAGGCCTAGAAATCTCTATCCAGGATAATGACTATCACATCTATTTCTATGTCCACACCCCTGTTTTAGACACCAAGGTCGACTTGGTCTGTGCCTTTGATCAAGATGATGACAACATCTATTTAGTCATTAACGATATCAGAGCTGGTATTCTTGGTGTAAAGCATTTGGCACTATTTGCTTTAAGTAAAATGGTCTCTGGAGATAGCCTGACAAGTTCTTTAGGCCGTTCAGGCATCCACATGAAAGCTGATTTAGATGCTGGTAAGTTCACTTATCCAAAGAAATCAGCCAGAGAAGACTTGATTGCCATGCTGGGTTCTTCTGATGGTTCTAATTTAGCTTCTGCGATGTATTCCAACATTCTCAACATGGGTCTTACCACCGTCGATTTCCAAAAGCAGCTTAGCGTAGCGGTTGACCTTGAACCGATCAGCACAAATGAAAATTTCTGCAACAACGAATTTGTCCTCGATGAAGAAGCCCTCGGTCTAGAAAACGCCAAAACAAATCTCTCTACCTTATTGAAAGCCAACATCGTTCCAGAAGAAAAAGCGGACACCGTCTTTGAATATCTGATGCTTGGTTATGATCACCTTGACGAAAGTGAAAAAGATTATGTCAACAATGTCGATATGACTTCTATCGGTATTGCCAACAATCAGTTATATCTCGGCTATCAGCCAACCCCAGCCGGTATCTCTGATCAGTTTGCTAGCATCCCATTGTCCACCTGGTCTTCTGGCGGTGGCGTTTTGGTTACCGAGCAGTCCATCAACGAAGCCCTTCATTATCGCGATTTGATCGGTTATAGTGTCATCTTCACAAATGAAGGTGATGTAGAATACATCACCGTGGATAACTTCTACATCAACATGGTCAACAAAGAAAACAAAGAACAGATGAATATGGTCATCGGTATGAATATCAATGGCTATGAAACTTCTCTCATCTTAGAAAACACCAAGACCGAAAACACTCAGTTCGGTATGAAGTTACAAAATGAAGGTATGTATTTTGGTACAAAGACTGTCGATGACAATCTCAAAGATTTCATTTATGATTTGATTGCGGATAACCTTCCAAGCCATCACTTCCTCTCCTTTGATGGTCAGGGTGTCTTCACGGTCGACTTCACTGGATATTTACAAGATAGTGTCATTCCAGCTCTCGGTCCAACATTCGGCTTAGATACACACATCGAAGGTACTTCCTTAGACGATCCAAATGCCGGATTCAGACTTAATAGTACGTTTACCGCTTAATCTATATACAAACTGCAGCACAACACAATTTGCTGCAGTTTTTTCAGTTTATAGGGATGAAAAACCAAAAATCAGCAGATTTGATTGATTTATGGCCTAAAGAAGACTAAAATGAAGATAGCACAAACTTGTATACAAGTTTACAGCGGAGGATACATTTTATGGGAAATGCTATTGTTGGCCAGTCTGGCGGTCCAACATCCGTCATCAACTCCAGTTTAGCCGGCGTTTACGAGTCAGCGATCGAAAGAGGCGCTGGCAAAGTCTATGGTATGCTTAACGGCATCCAGGGTTTTCTTGAGAAGAGAGTCATCGATCTTTCTTTATGTTTAAAGAACTCCTTAGACATCGAATCGTTAAAGAGAACTCCATCTTCTTTCTTAGGATCCTGTCGTTATAAGCTTCCTGATCCAGAAGATAGCAAGAGCAAAGACACTTATGAATTCATCTTCCAATATTTAAAAGAATTGGATATTGAATATTTCTTCTATATCGGCGGAAATGATTCTATGGATTCCATTGCTAAACTCAGCAACTATGGTAAAAAGATCAATTCCCCAATTCGCTTTATCGGTGTACCAAAAACCATCGATAACGACTTAGTCAAGACCGATCACACTCCCGGTTATGGTTCGGCTGCCAAGTACATCGCCGTCACGATGAAGGAAATCATCCGCGACGCCACTGTCTATGGCACCAACTATGTCACGATTGTTGAAATCATGGGTAGAAATGCTGGTTGGCTTACTGCAGCCGCTGCGTTAGCCAAGGGTCCTGATTGTGAAGGTGTCGATATGATCTGTCTTCCAGAAATTCCTTTCACCTGTGAAGGTTTCCTTGAAAAGGTCAAGAAATTACAAGCCACTAAACAGAGTATCGTTGTTGCCGTCAGTGAAGGTGTCAAGCTTCCCGATGGCAGATATGTCTGCGAATTGAATGATGATGGTCATGATGAAGACGCCTTTGGTCATAAAGCTCTTACGGGTACTGCAAGATATCTTGCCAATATCGTCAGAAAGAATCTTCCTACCAAGACTCGTTCCATTGAATTATCTATCTTACAGAGATGTGCAGGACATATGACTTCCAGAACCGATATCACCGAAGCCTATCAGGTCGGTGGTGCCGCCGTCAAAGCCGCCTTTGAAGGTATGACTGGCAAGTTTGTTTCAATCAAGCGTATCTCTGATGCTCCTTATCAGTCCACTACAGAGCTTGTCGATATCAATGAAGTCGCCAACTTAGAAAAGAAGATTCCACTTGAATGGATCACTCCTGATCACATGCAGATGGAAAAAGCCTTCTTGGAATATGCCACACCTTTAATCCAGGCTGAACTTACTCCTATATTCGTCTCTGGTAGACCATGGCATATAAAACTGTAACGTTTTCTCAAACCCTTTGATTCGTCTCCTGACTTGTCAGGAGACTTTTCTTTTGCCTCTTTCTTTTGTTTTCTGATTCCATTCTAATACACCATAAAAAAGATAAAAATATTACTTATTTTACACATGTCAAATTTGAGTTTTTTACTTTTTTATTGTTTCGTAATGAACTTTCGTGATTAATTTTGATTTTTCAAAATTTAGTATTTTTTCACAACCAATCTCCGATTATTATAATTTGAGTCATGTACAAAACGAGTCATGAAAGGAACACTTATGAAAAACAAAAAGTTTTTAGGCATTATCGCCTCGCTCTCCATGTTGCTGGCTGGATGTGGAAGAGAATCCACTCCTGTTGACCCAAGTTCTTTCGAAGATAGCTCTATCACTGCATCTTCGGTTGAACCAGAAGAAGAACCAAACGAAGACATTGTCCCAATCACTACCGACTACGACGAGAAGTCTGTCAAGAAGTTAGCTTCTATTGTCGCCCTTCTTGTTGATAGTGATGATCCACTTCCTGTTGATGATCCTGATCTTTGTACCGTTTTGAAAGTTCTCAAGGATTCCGGTTTCTCCCAGGAATCTCTTGATAAATTCATCGTTCTTGGCAATAAGATTGTTTCCGTCGCTGCCAACGTACAGGTGGGCTTAGATATCGAATCTCCACTCGAAGATGTTTTAGACACCTTAAAGGAATTCCTTGACACCACCAACGGCAATCAGCTTTTCCACATCTTTTATTACATAAGCAATATCATTTTCACCGAAAACATTGAATTACCATCTCTTGGTGGTATCACTTCCATCGGTGGCTTTGATAATATGTCCAAGTATCTTTCTGAAGCAGAAAGAACCAAACTCAACGCCTACAAGGCCTATGTCGATGTCGCCTTCACCTTCTTCCTTAAACCAAGTGAAGCTGATATCCAGGCAGTTGGTGATTTATTTCATGCTTTCTTAATGGAATTCTTATCTACCATCACTGCTGAAGATATCATGTCTTTCATCAATGGTAAGGATATGGAAGACACCGTTTCCGCCTTACATAAACTTGGCACTGTCTTTACCAATCTTGCCACCAAGAAAGCCAATCTCTTAAAGAAGTGTGTCCCTGCTTTACGCAGTTGGATCGAATATGTGGCAGATGCCATGATCAAACAGGATCACAATTCTGATAACTACGAGCTTAATGTCGAAGTTCCTCTTGGCTATGTGGTTGAAAAGTTCGATGATACGATGGCCTTTGTTGATGATCTTTTAGAAAAACTCGGCGATGACTTCTTGATCAATCTTAATTTATATGTCGGTAGTCTCCTTGCCAACGTCGATGAAGAAGTAGCTGGCGCTCTTGTCAGTTATGTCATGCAGTTTGCTGGCTTAATTGCTCCAGAAGGTGGTATGACTCCGGTCATGAAAGCCTTCAATCCTGTTGGGCCAACCGAACCTATCATGCCTGATTTTGCTTCCTTACTTCCACCAGCCGAGATCATCGATTGGTTGAAGACTTCCTTAAATAGCTTAGAAGCTGCTACTCAGGATAGCATCAATGCTTTCTTCACCACCTTTACCGGTGTCACATACACTAGCTTATTAGATAAGACCGCCGAATTTGCCACCAAGGACTTATCTGAAGAAGAAAACATGAACGAATTCCTCTCTTATTACATGGGTATCGCTGGAACATTTATGCAGAATGTTTCTTTTGCTAACAAGACCTACCCTGTAATCGATGAAATGACTATGGAAGACAAAAACATTATTGTCAGACTCAATGGAACCATCACTGACGATATGATCAAGAATAGTTTAGCCTTCCTCAACTATGATGAGAAAGGTTACACCATCAGTTATGATGCCACTAAGATTGATACTTCTACCATCGGTATCCATTCCCTTGATATCTCTGTCACGGGCAACCTGGTTGAAATGGTAAAGAAGGCGCCAATCAATGACTACTCCTTACTCAACAAGGCTCCAGAAGCCACCGCTCCAAGCACATACACCTATCGTATGTTCTACACCGTTCTTGCCGAAGCCTACACCGACTTCAGTTTCCGTGCTTATAAGAAAGGTTCCGAACCAAACTCTTACTCCTTTGACTTAGAAAGTGGCATCTTCACAGATAGCAGACGAGACATCATCTACTTACCAAAATCCGAAACTCCATTAGACCTTGTCCTTATGTTAGAAGGTAAGATCCCAAACGATGACAATACCACCTATTCTACGATCAATGTCGAAAAAACTTTCGATGTTTCTAAAGTCGGCACCTATGCCACTCTCTTAGAAGGTACTTTCAGTCATGGTAAATACGTGACTCCTCTTATGTATCGTGTCTACGACCCAAGCAAATTAGTTCTCTCAAACGAACTTAACTATCCTAAAGTCGCCATCAGTGAAACACAGTACACGGGTTTCGATCTTGTAGCAATTCAATATGCTGAAATCAGCGAATTCGATGTCAAAATCAGGATTAATCGCGTCGGACAGATTGTCAAATTTGATAAACCTATCGCTCCTGGCACTTACAACAAGACCGTTACGATTGATGATGTAGAATATGAATACGAATTATTTGTCTATCCACTTGAAGACACCATTTTCTCAGGAACATGGTGCTACTCTACCTCTAGCATCCATGTTGGTGATACTATAGACAAACTCGGACTTCATGTTAGCACTTATGTGAATATCAAGCCTTCTTCCGTTTCTGATAAGACAGCTGATAACAATGGCTATTCAGTCAGTAGCAACTATATTTCGGACCTCTCTCCTGAATATTACACTGTCGAAGGTTTTGATTCCTCCACACCTGGCACAAAGACGTTGACTGTTCATGTTGGCGACACTTCCAGTCCTCTTTCTTACTACGTCTACGGAGAATAAAACACCATCAACAACTGGCTTCCACATTTGTGGAAGCCGGTTTTTCATTTAAAAAAGTTTAGAAGCACAAACTTCTAAACCTTTTTAAATTTACTTGATTCCAACTCTCTTATAGATGTAATCAACGTTCTTCATGTAATAATCTAGAGTAAAGCAATCATCGATTTCCTTATCGCTGAGCAAGGAAGAGACCTTGCTATCGGCCTTTAATAAGTCGATATAGTCTTTATCTTCCTCTAAGGCCTTCATGGCAATCGGCTGAACTGTATCATAAGCTTCTTCTCTGACTAAGCCTTTAGAAATCAGGGCATATAACACTCTCTGAGCAAAGATAACACCCTTGGTAAGATAGATATCTTTTAACATCTTATCAGGATAGACCATCAGGTTTTCTAAGATGCCCTTGAATCTGACAAGCATGTAGTCAAGAAGTTCGGTGGCATCAGGAAGGATGATACGCTCCGTAGAAGAATGTGAGATATCTCTTTCATGCCACAAAGCGATATTGTCATAAGAAGTCATCATATAACCGCGGATCACTCTTGCACAACCGCAGATATTCTCACTGGAAATCGGATTTCTCTTATGTGGCATAGCCGAGGAACCTTTTTGACCTTTGGAAAAGGCTTCTTCTGCTTCCTTGACTTCCTGACGGGAAAGATGTCTTACTTCCAAAGCCATCTTTTCTAGTTCGCTTGCCACTAAAGCAAGAGCAGAAAGATAAGCGGCATGTCTATCTCTCTGAATGACCTGAGTAGAGATGGCAGCGTGCTGAATGCCAAGGCCAGCACAGACATATTCTTCCACTTGTGGTGGAATGTTAGCAAAGTTACCAACGGCACCAGAGAGTTTACCGACCTGCACATTTTCACAAGCGCGGACGAATTCTTCTCTGATACGAGTCATATCAGAAAACCACAAGGCCCACTTCAAACCAAAGGAAGTGATATCGGCATGCATACCATGGGTTCTACCGATACATGGTGTATTTTCAAACTCTAAGGCTCTCTTCTTTAAGACCTTCATCAGATCATCGATATCCTTGAGCAAAATTTCATTGGCACATTTGAGAAGATAACCATTGGCGGTATCCACGACATCCGTGGAAGTCAAACCATAATGAATCCACTTCTTTTCTTCACCAAGGGATTCACCAACGGCTCTGGTAAACGCCACGACATCATGCTTGGTGACCTGTTCAATTTCCTTGATACGGGAAACTTCAAAGGTCGCTTTATCCAACTTTGGAAGATCCTCTTTAGGAACAACACCAAGTTCTGCCCAGGCTCTGGCATTCAAGATTTCCACCTTTAGATAGGCAGCAAACTTGTTTTCCTCAGTCCAGATGTCACGCATGCATTTTCTAGAATAACGTTCAATCATGATTAACTCCTTATATGGCCCAGTGTCCGATATCATGACGATAGAAGAGATTATCAGAATCGATCTTCTCAATATCCTTTAAGGCAAGTTCTCTTGCCTCTTTGACGCTGTCTGCCTTTTCTACAATGATCATGACTCTACCACCGTAGTTATAAAGCTGACCATCGACAATTTTAACACCCATAGCATACACCTTACCAGTGACTTTTTCTAAACCATGGATCGGATGCATCTTTTCATAGCTTCCCGGATAACCCTTGGAAGCCAAGACGACACCAAGACAAACCTTGTCATCCCAGACAAGTTTTGGATCTTCATGGTCGATAATCTTGTTGAAGGCGACAAAGAGGTCGCTTTCAAGACGAGGAAGAACCACTTCCGTCTCTGGATCACCAAAGCGACAATTAAACTCGATGACCTTGATGCCATCTTTCGTCTTCATCAAACCACCATAAAGAACACCAGTAAAGGAAGAATCATCATCCACCAAAGCAGCGGCTGTTGGCTTCATGATCTTTTCCAAGGCTTCGATTTTGTCTTCCTCGGTGATGAAACTGACAGGAGAATAAGCGCCCATACCACCGGTATTTGGACCCTCATCATGATCAAAAGCGCGCTTATGATCCTGAGAGAGTTCTAAAGGATAGACGTTCTTTCCATCCACAAAGCATAAGAAGGAGAATTCTGGTCCTTCCAAATATTCTTCAATGACGACTTTATCCTTGCCATACTTGTCATCAACAAGCATATCCTTTAAGGCGGCTTCTGCCTCAGATAAAGTAAGAGCGACAACAACACCCTTACCAGCGGCTAAGCCGTCATACTTGATAACAATTGGCGCTCCTTTTTCTCTGACATAAGCTAATGCTTCATCATAATCAGAGAAGGACTGAAACTTAGCCGTAGGAATATGATATTTCTTCATCAGTTCCTTAGCATATTCCTTAGAGGATTCAATTCTGGCGGCTTTTTTATCAGGACCAAAGATTCTTAATCCCTTAGCCTTAAAAGCGTCAACAACACCAGCGGCTAGAGAGACTTCCGGGCCAACGACAGTCAAATCAATGTTCTTTTCTAAAGCAAAAGCGACCAATGCCTCAACATCTGTATCGCCGATGGCAACAAGTTCGGCTTGCTTAGCCATGCCGTCATTACCAGGAGCGGCATAGATTTTATCAACAAAAGGAGAGGCACTCAATTTATCGATGATGGCATGTTCTCTGCCACCGCTACCAATCACTAAGACCTTCATGATGACTACCTGATTAATGACGGAAATGTCTCATGCCGGTGAAGATCATACTAATGCCAAGTTCATCGCACTTCTTGATGGAATCTTCATCGCGGATGGATCCGCCTGGCTGGATGATGGCAGTAACACCATACTTGCTAGCAAGAGTGACAGTATCATCAAATGGGAAGAAGGCATCAGAGGCAAGGACAAGACTAGTCTTACCCTGCTTCTTAGCCCATTCTAAGGAGATCTCAGCAGAACCGACGCGGTTCATCTGACCAGCGCCAACACCAGCGATAGTCTGATCATGAGCGACCAGGATGGCGTTAGATTTGACGTGCTTGACGCACTTCATGGCAAAAAGAAGATCCTTCTTTTCTTCTTCGGTTGGTTGCTTCTTGGTAACCACCTTCAAGTCTTCGTCTTTCCAGATATCCAAATCGAGATCCTGATAGAGAAGACCGCCGTTGATGGTCAAAGCCATCTTCTTATCCTTAAATGGAGTGGTCATATCGACTTCCATGATACGGCAATTCTTTTTCTTGGCTAAAATTTCCATGGCTTCAGGAGTATAGGATGGAGCCATGATGATTTCTAAGAAGACCTTTTTGTCCATGATGGCAGAAGCGAGAGTAGCATCAACTGGTCTATTGAAAGCGACAATACCACCATAGATGGAAACAGGATCAGCTTCATAAGCCTTATCCCAGGCTTCATAGATATCTTTAGCAGAAGCAGCACCACATGGATTCATGTGCTTTAAGGCGATGGCAGTTGGTTCTTCAAACTCCATGAGGAGGTTTAAACAGGCGTTACCATCCTGAATGTTGTTATAAGATAATTCCTTACCCTGGAGCTGTTTTGCATGAACCAAGGACCAGGAAGTATATGGGCCTTTATATAAGGCAGCATTCTGATGTGGGTTTTCACCATAGCGAAGAGACTGAGCAAGTTCATAAGAAAGAGTCAGAGTCTCATTGAACTCAGAACCCACAAGATTGGATAAATAAGAAGAAATCATGGCATCATAATTGGCGGTGGTTCTGAAAGCCTTGGCAGCGAGATAGGTTCTCGTTTCTAAGGTAGTATCGCCAAGTTCTTCAAATTCCTTGATGACCTTAGCAAAATCGCTAGGATCAGTGACGATGGTGACAGCCTTATAGTTTTTGGAAGCAGAACGAACCATGGATGGGCCACCGATATCGATGTTTTCGATGACTTCATCAAGAGGAGCACCACTTTCCACTGTCTTCTTGAATGGATAGAGGTTGACACAAACCAGATCGATAGGCTTGATATCATGTTCCTTGATGGTATCCATATGTTCCTTTAAATCACGTCTGGCAAGAAGGCCGCCATGAACCTTTGGATGAAGGGTCTTGACTCTGCCATCAAGGATTTCTGGGAAACCTGTGACATCCTCAATGGAGATAGTTTTGACACCAGCGGCATCCAAAGCTTTCTTGGTACCACCAGTAGAGATGATTTCAAAATCGAGGGCTTCTAACTTCTTAGCGAATTCGACAACACCAGTCTTATCGGAAACACTGATCAATGCTCTTCTCATTTACTCTTCCTCCTTGATGAGCTTTTCAATCGTACTTGGATATAACTCATGCTCAACAGCATGAATCTTGCTTTCTAATTCGTCGACATCTGAGCCATAATACTCGAAGGCTTTCTGAGCGATAATCTTTCCACCATCGAGTTGGGCAGAAACATAGTGAATGGTAACACCAAAGACTTTGCATCCATAATCAAAGGCATCCTGAATACCGTGTGCACCTTTAAAAGAAGGAAGAAGGGCGGGATGAATGTTGATGATCTTATCAGGATAGGCTTCAAGAAGAACGGAAGTGATAATCTTCATATATCCCGCTAAGCAGATGAGGTCAATTTCATTTTCTTTAAGCAAGGAGAGGATATGTTCCTCATATTCTTTCTTGGAAGCAAAGTTCTTCAAGAGAACGACTTCATAAGGAATATGATGATTCTTGGCTCTGGTAATGGCATAAGCATCTTCATGATCCACAATCAAAAGTTTAATTGTAGCATGATGAATTTTTCCTTCTTCCACAGCCTTGCAGATCGCTTCGAAGTTCGTTCCGTTTCCACTGGCAAATATGGCTAAATTCATACTTTTACCTACTTTAACAATTCAATTTCAACGCCTGGGTTAGCCGTGACCTTACCGATGACATAAGTCTTACGATTTGCCTTAGCTAAGATTTCCTGAGCCTTAGCAACATCGGCTTTGTCAATGGCTAAGATCATACCGATACCCATGTTGTAGATGTTGAACATTTCTCTATGTTCAATCTTGCCCTTCTTCTCAAGGAACTGGAAGACAGGTAAGATTGGCCAGGTTCCTTCCTTGACATAGATACCCTGACCTTCAGATAAGATACGGGGGATATTTTCATCAAAACCACCACCGGTGATATGGGCAACACCATGAACTGGTAAAGCGCGGATGACTTCCAAGACTTCCTTGCAATAGATGTTGGTTGGAGTAAGCAAGACTTCACCTAAAGTCTTGTTTTCATCCAATTCAGGATAGACTTCCTTTAAATCGAGGTTGGCATCCTTGATAATCTTTCTAACCAAAGAGAAACCGTTGGAATGAACACCACTGGATTCAATACCTAACAAGACATCACCGACTTTGACCTTGGTGCCATCGATGAGCTTGGCCTTTTCCACAACACCAGTGGTATAACCAGCGATATCATATTCGCCATTACCATACATACCTGGCATTTCCGCAGTCTCACCACCAACAAGGGCACAACCCGCCTGTCTGCAGCCTTCAGCAACACCAGCGACAATGGCTTCAACCTTGGCTGGTTCATTCTTGCCAACCGCGACATAGTCGAGGAAGAAAAGTGGTTCAGCACCCTGGGCAAGAACATCATTGACGCACATAGCAACAGCATCGATACCGATGGTATCGTGCTTATCCATCTCAAACGCAATCTTCAACTTGGTGCCAACACCATCGGTACCAGAGACAAGAATCGGTTCCTTGATATTCAAGGCAGTCAAATCAAACATACCGCCAAAGGAACCAATTCCACCCATGGAACCGACTCTTCTGGTAGAGTTGACGTGTTTCTTGATACGTCTGACAACATCATAACCTGCTTCTAGACTAACGCCTGCTTTTTCATAATCAATAGCCATGTTATTTACCTCTAAAATTTATGATCTTTATTTGCGTCTTCAATGGAGGAGTAGAGTTCTGTTGGATACTTACCTGTGAAACAAGCGACACATAACTGCAAACGATGAGAAACTTCAAAGAGAGATTCTTTGCTTAAGAAGGCTAAGGAATCCGCCCCGATCATCTCTTTGACTTCCTCAATGGTATGATGAGCGGAAATCAGTTCATCATAAGTGGAGATATCCACACCATAGAAACAAGGAGAAATAATCTGCGGAGAAGCGATACGCATATGGACTTCCTTGGCGCCAGCATCGCGTAGCATCTTAATGATTCTTCGACTGGTTGTTCCACGAACAATCGAATCATCAATTAAGACAACACGT
>OCTW013429384.1_pt1 | contig 23956 bp, 21 predicted proteins | sample 1539671 | NCBI WGS metagenome assembly OCTW01 (sample SAMN02144230, study PRJEB22623) | gut metagenome | biome: sheep rumen | host: Ovis aries | place: New Zealand | reverse complement strand
ACCTATACGGAATGTTCTGATATTCATGCTTTAGCCTCCTCTTTCTTTTCTGGTTCAACATTTGCCTTCGGGGCCTCGGCAGGCTTCTCTACAGGAGCGGGCTTCGGTGCTGCAGGCTCTTTGGGCTTCGGTGCTGGAGCAGGTGTCGGGAAGTTGACATCGACGATGGCATGCTTCGGACACACCGTCACGCACTTCCTGCACAGACGGCACTTCTCATGGTCGATGTAGGCGAGATTGTTCTCTACGGTGATGGCACCGAAGTTACACTCCTTCTCGCACTTACCACAGCCGATGCAACTGACAGCACATGCCTTCATGGCCACAGGCCCCTTGTCCTTATTGACGCAGGAGACAAACACTCTCCTACCCTTCGGACCCTTCTTACGAAGTTCGATGATGTTGCGCGGGCAGGCCTTTACACAGGCACCACAGGCCACACACTTCTCCTCGTCGACCTCTGCAATGCCTGTCTCCGGATTGACATGGATGGCGTCAAACTGACAGGCCTCCACACAGTCACCACAGCCCAGGCAGCCAAAGCCACAGGCCGTCTCGCCGGCACCACAGGCATGCATGGCGGAACAAGTGCGAAGACCGGCATACTCGGCAATCTTCGGACGATGCTCGCATGTGCCATTACATCTCACTACTGCCACCTTCGGCTCGCCATTGGCAATAGCCATGCCAAGCAGGTCGGCAACCTGTCCCATCACATCAGCACCGCCCACAGGACAGTTCAGACCTTCGATGGAACCAGCATCCGCTCCCTTTACGAGCGCATCTGCCATACCTCCGCATCCGGCAAATCCGCAGCCGCCACAATTGGCTCCTGGCAGCACTTCGTTCACCTGTGCGATACGGGGGTCTTCATAAACAGCAAATTTCTTGGAGGCGGCGAACAGCACGATAGCGGCTATCAGTCCGATGGCTCCCAATACAATCACTGCAATTAAGATGAAATTCATAAAGCTTTTTTTATTTGTTTTAGTTGTTATTTATTCCAAATAGAATGTCAGCTGGCGACGGATACGGTCGCGGAAGAGGTAGAGCACCCCGTAATAAGGGATGAGGGCCGCCAGGGCACAAAGGGCAGAAAGACCTTCGTCGCCCGTTAGCACCAATACAAGTACCAACACCCCGACCAGCACCACAAACGGCACGCCAAAACCCAGAAGGAGCGCACGACCAGCGACATCGCCAGAGGTGGACACTACTACCTGCTGGCCTGGTGTATAGCGGGTGAAATCACTGCCGTACACCTCGACAATCTTCTCCTTCGCCTCTGCGGCATGACAATGACCCGCCACCTTGCAGGCTCCACAGGCTGATGCCTGAAGGATACGTACCTTCACACAGCCGTCGGCAACTGACTCTACGATTCCTGAATGACTTATTTTAGTATGCACCTTGCAAAGGTACAAAGATTTTAAGAATTGAAGGAGATTAATTAATTATTTTTTGCGAAAATAGTCGTAATCGTTTGCGAACTGCCGTCTACTCCTCCTTGCTCGACGCCAGGACAAACCGGCGGGCGTCGTCGACATGATACACCTCTTCCAAGCGCGCCTTATACTCCTGCTTGGTGTAGTCCATCAGACGGATTTCATAGTCGCTTGTGATAGAGAAATACTGCACGAACTGCTCCTCGCCAAACTCGTTGATATCTTCTGGGTCCATCTCGTCGACGGCATAGAGGCACAGCTTATCCACAGGAACATAGTCGTCGTCGAGTGAGTAGAGCCAGAGGGAATAATGCCCTTCCGTCTCGTCGGCAGCCATAATCATAAGCCGTGCCCCCACACTCTCGGGCAGGGCCACAGCCTTAGGATGCTTACACTCTACAAGTTCCATATAGTCGACGATGTCTGGTGTGACGGGTTTATATGCCGGCAGGAAGTTGACATAGTCTTCGCTGTAACTGATGGGCAACGACTGAATATCCAGACTGTCGTAGAACAACTTCAACGGGTTGTCCGACGCTTCGAGGTTTACCCCCTGCAGAGCCAGCTTTTCCTTGATCTCAAGGGCTTTCACACTGTCCAGTTTATGCTGGAGTTCTTCTGGCGACATTTTCCTGCCGCCACCGCAAGCTGCAACCAACAGTGCGGCACAGACTATGATGAACCACTGCTTCATTGCTTCTGAATATGGATTATAGACTACAGAGACACCTTCTTCTTCACAGCCTTGCTCTCATTCTGCAAGCGGTCGAGAGCCGTCACTGCATACACCCATTTCTGGGAGCCGTTCACGTAGGGCAGCTTGATGAAAGGCTGCTGGGTGATAGCGAAGATATTCGCAGGATTGTTGTAATCCTGCCGCTCGCCTTTACGGAAACGATAGACCACGTATTTCACCGCCTTGTCGTTCCAGCTCTCCCCCTTAGGGGCAGTCCAGAACAGCACATAGCCGTCTTCTGTCCAGATGGGTTTCATCTTCCTCACCTTCTTGGGGGCCTTGTTGTCGATAAACGGCATCTCGGGCTGTAGCGCAGGATATTTCCAATAGACATTGCGGAGGTTATGACCGTAATTGCCGATATTATCGACGGCAGCCTTGGCATACCACAGCATCGTACCCTGCACGTTTGGCAGCTGACGGTGGAGGGCCATCTTGGCAGCCTGTTGGTGAACCTGCGGATTATTCTTGTCGGCAGCTTTAGCTGTGCGCTCCACATCTTCGCCTATGATCAGCGGACGGGCTCCGGCATATTGGTTCCACCACTTGATGAGAGTATCGTAGTCGGCAACACGATGGCCTATCTCCCAATAAAGCTGCGGGACACAGTAGTCAAGCCAGCCATTGTTTATCCACAGGAGTATGTCGGCATACAGATCGTCGTAATTCTGCGTACCGTTGGTATTACTGCCGATGTAGGATGTGTTCCTATTACGATAGATGCCAAAGGGCGAGATGCCCACTTTTACCCAGGGCTTGGTTTCGTGGATGGTCTTATATACCTGCTCGATAAACAGACTGACATTATAACGCCTCCAGTCACCCTGATCCTTAATGCCATTGGAATGGTCGAGAAACAGTTCGTCGTCGGGAATGGTTTCACCCTTTACGGGATAAGGATAGAAATAGTCGTCCATGTGAAGTCCATCTACATCGTAACGGCTGACAATATCTTTCACAACCGCACAGATATAGTCACGATTCTCGGCGATGCCGGGGTTCAGGAGGAACAGTTCATCGTATGCGAAGCAGTTCATGGGCTTGCGCACGGCAATATGACTGGCAGCCAACTGCTTCGTACCCTTGGTCTTGGCACGATAGGGATTGATCCAGGCATGTAGCTCCATGCCGCGCTTATGACACTCGTCGATCATCCACTGCAGAGGATCCCAGTATGGTGAGGGCGCCATTCCCTGCTTGCCTGTGAGGAAACGGCTCCACGGCTCTATTTTGCTCTCATAGAGGGCATCGCACTCAGGGCGCACCTGGAAGATAATCACATTCACACCGTCTTTCTGGAGCTCGTCGAGCTGATACGACAGGGTCTGCTGCATCTTCTGTTTTCCTAAGCCTTGGAACTGTCCGTTGACACATTGTATCCAAGCACCACGCATCTCTCTCTTCTGGGCTTCTGCCACAAAGGCCATCAAGCAGGCCATCATCAATAATAAAACCTTTTTCATATTGTCAATCAAACAAATTCAATTTATGTCTCCTGGCTTCGTCTATCGACAGGAGTTTGTCCTGCTCCTGCTGGTAGTCGTCACGCAGTCTTTGGTATTTATCTGCCAGTTCCTGTCGAACTTGCTTCCCGTCGCTCAGCAGCCGTGCGGCTACGAGGGCATTCTGCGACGCATCTTTCATCCAGACCACAGGCCCCGCATAGACAGGTGCGATCTTCAGTGCCACATGCAGTTCGCTGGTGGTGGCACCGCCAATCATGATAGGGATGTCAAGGCCGGCCCGCTGCAGTTCACGCGCCACATTGACCATCTCCTCCAGACTGGGGGTGATAAGACCGCTAAGGCCGATGATATCCACCTGCTCTTCCTGAGCCTTGCGCACAATCTGTTCTGCCGGCACCATCACACCCATGTCGATAATTTCATAGTTATTGCACGACATCACCACACCAACGATGTTCTTGCCAATGTCGTGTACGTCGCCCTTCACCGTTGCCAAAAGCACTTTACCCGCACGCTTGGCACCCTCAGACCTATCAGCTTCAATATAGGGCTGGAGGATGCTCACTGCCTGCTTCATCGTACGGGCAGTCTTCACCACCTGCGGCAGGAACATCTTCCCTTCGCCGAAGAGCTGACCTACGGTGTTCATACCTGCCATCAGCGGACCTTCAATGATATTCACAGCCTTAGGATATTTCTTAAGTGCTTCCTTCAGATCGTCCTCCAAGTGGTCACCGATGCCTTTTACAAGGGCGGTGATTAGTCTTTCTTCAAGAGGCATTTGAGGAGTGAAGAGTGAGGAGTGTGGAGTGAGATTACTTGGAGTGTCCGAGCCATTACTCAACACTCCTCTCTCCTCGTTCCTCGAAAGAATCTCTCCCGCCAACTCTATCAGTCGTTCTGATGCATTCTTCCGCCTGTTCAGGATCACATCCTCAATGATGTCGAGCTGGTCTTTGGGGATTGCATCATAGGTAACTTTCGCAGCGGGATTCACAATGCCGAAATCCATACCGTTGGCAATGGCATGGTAGAGGAACACGGCATGCATGGCCTCGCGTATATAATTATTACCTCGGAAGGAGAATGAGAGGTTACTGATGCCGCCACTGACATGAGCACCAGGCAGATGCTCATGAATCCATGCCGTGGCTCTGATGAAGTCGGCGGCATAGGCATCGTGTTCCTCCATTCCCGTTGCCACTGCCAGCACGTTGGGATCGAAAATGATGTCCTGCGGCAGCATGCCGACAGTCTCGGTCAGAAGGCGGTAGGCTCTTTGCGCTATCTCTATACGACGAGCATAAGTAGTGGCCTGTCCTTGTTCGTCGAAACACATCACCACAACGGCTGCCCCCAGTCGTTTCACGTCGAGGGCATGGGCGATAAACCGTTCTTCGCCCTCCTTAAGGGAGATGGAGTTGACGATGCTCTTCCCCTGCACGCACTTCAGACCGGCCATGATTACCTCCCAGTCTGAGGAGTCGATCATCACAGGCACCTTGGCGATGTCGGGCTCTGCCGAGATGCGATTGAGAAAGTTCACCATCTCAGCCTTGGCATCGAGCAGACCGTCGTCCATGTTGATGTCGATGACGAGTGCGCCATCTTCTACCTGTTTGCGAGCGATGGTAAGGGCCTCGTCGTAGTTTTTCTCTTTAATGAGCCGAAGAAACTTTCGTGATCCTGCCACGTTACAGCGTTCTCCCACATTCGTAAAAATTGCAGAGTGAGGAGTGCCGAGTATGGCATGGGCTGTGTCTTCTCCTATCTCAAGCAATTCGAGACCAGAGAGCCACATAACCTTCGGTCTTGCTACCGGCACATGAGGATGTTTACCCTGCACAACGGGGATGTAGGCGGCTATAAACGTCTCGTCAGTACCACAACAGCCTCCGATGATGTTGACAAGTCCTTCATCAACGATCTCACCAATCTTGGGAGCCATCGTTTCTGCCGTTTCATCATAGAGTCCCAAAGAGTTGGGCAAGCCGGCATTGGGATAACAGGTAATATAATAAGGGGCCTTTCGGGCGAGTTCACGCAGATAGGGCTTCATCTGGTCTGCCCCAAACGAGCAGTTTAGGCCAACAGAGAAGATGGGATAAGAGCTGATACTTGCCAGAAACGCATCAAGGGTTTGCCCGCTGAGGGTTCGTCCTGCCAGATCGCTGATAGTTACGGAGAGCATGACAGGCACCTCCCTACCCTGTTCATTCATGGCCTGCAGCGCGGCGTCGATAGCAGCCTTGGCATTCAGCGTGTCGAAGATGGTCTCGATGAGTAGTGTGTCGACGCCGCCGGCTATCAAACCGTTCATCTGCTCCAGATAGGCTGTCTTCAGCTCGTCGTAGGTGAGGTCTCTGGCAGCAGGGTCATTCACGTCAGGCGACATCGAACAGGTCTTATTTGTAGGACCTGCAGACCCTGCTACGAATCGGGGTTTTACGGGTGTAGAATATTCATCAGCCACTCTTCGCGCAATCCTCGCACCCTCGTAAGCCATCTCATAGGCATAGTCACCCAGGGAGTAGTCGGCCTGTGAGATACGCTGACTGCTGAACGTGTTGGTTGTAATCATGTCGGCTCCAACTTCGAGGTATTGGCGATGGATGTCAGCAATGATGTCCGGACGGGTTAGAGAAAGCACGTCGTTATTACCTTTTAGCAGTCCGGGCAAATCGCCGAAGCGGTCACCCCTGAAGTCCTGTTCCGTCAGGTTATAAGACTGTACCTTCGTTCCCATCGCACCATCGAGAACAAGTATTCTTTCCTTGAGGATTTCGTTAAGTCTATTCATTTGTCAAACCTCAATGCATCTTACTATTTCACTTATATACTTTCATCGCCCTGTCCATCTCACGGCGGTCTTCTTTCTCCTTCAGGGTCTGGCGCTTGTCAAACTCCTTCTTACCCTTGCAGAGAGCGATATCCATCTTGGCACGACCTTTCTCATCGATAAACACAAGCAACGGCACGATGGTATAGCCTGTCTGCTTTGTCGCACTGGCAAGCTGACGTATCTCACGCTTGGTAAGCAGAAGCTTCCTGTCGCGTTTCATCTCATGATTGTTATAGGAGCCATAGAAATAGGGGCTGATACTCATGCCCTTCACCCACAACTCACCATTAATAACAAGACAGTACGTGTCTACCAGACTGGCCTTACCCAAACGGATGCTCTTAATCTCAGTCCCTGTGAGCACTATACCCGCCGTGAAAGTCTCTATGAAGAAATATTCAAACGAGGCCTTCTTGTTCTTGATCTGTATAGGACTCTTCTTTCTAATCTGTTCTTGTTCTTTGTTCATGTTGTTTATTCTACAATCTTTGCGAAGCTGTCCAAATGATCGTCTACATAGTGTGCGATATCGTCAGTCCACTCTTCCTCATGCTCCACGAACATATCATCGAGATCGTCGAAGTCTGGGAATTGTTCGAAAAGTGCCATAAACTCCTCGTCCGTGCAGTCTTTCTCTATTTCCTGACGGTGTTTGAGCCACAGGGTATGAGCGTCGTAGATTAGCTTCGACAGCTCGCGCATCCCCCACTGACGGAGGGCCTTGGCCAATGGATTCTTGAAGATGAAAGGACCGTAGCCATTGTGTATCAGCTGCACGAACCCGCCGTCCATTACCTCCTCATGAAGGGTATTCCAAGCAAGCAGTGTCATCTGGTCGGCATTCAATTCCTGCATGGTCTCTGGTGTCAGTTCGCCGCCGATGCTATCATAGATAGCCTTCACAAACACCGATAGGAAGGCATCCATACCCTCCATCGCCGCCTGTTGCAGGTCTGCATCTTTAATGATTACCTCTTTCATTACTATTCACCTTTTTCTAATTCATACACGCCTGAAGGCATCTGTCGGCGTAGCACTTCAAGCTCTACATCCTTGCCTGGCACAATACCATAGCTGCGCAGGATTGCCTCTACCGTCTTACGAGCCAACTCGGGATGATTGTTCTCCTCGCTGAGATGGCACAGCCACACATGGCGCAATCCTTCTGACATATTCTCTGCCACTGTCTTTCCACATTCCGTGTTTGACAGATGGCCATTGGCACTAAGAATGCGCTTCTTCAGATAAGCCGGATATGGTCCGTTCTCCACCATCTCTACATCGTGGTTCGCCTCGATGATGAGGTAATTGGCACGAGCAATGGCTGCTTTGATATCCTCTGTCACCGAGCCGGCATCCGTGATGATAACGACTGTGACGCCCTCCACCTGAATCTCATAGCCTACGTTCTCGCTGGCGTCATGAGGCACGGCGAAAGGCCGAACAAGGAACTCGCCCACGGTGAACGGCTGCCCTATCTCGATTTCCTTTTTCATCTCATCGGCCACTTTGCGTTGTATGCAGTAATTGTGGTCGATACCTTTATGGACGGCTTTGGTGGCATAGACCGGCACATGATACTCATAGCTAAACGCACCCACTGACTTAATGTGGTCAGCATGGTCGTGCGTAATCAGAAGATGCTTCACAGACTGCAGCTGTATGCCATAGTCCTTACAGTACTTCTTCAGGGTGCGTATGCCTACGCCAATATCTATCATCAATCCGTCTGTGGCAGTACCGAAATAATAACAGTTTCCACTGCTGCCACTTCCAAACGATATAAATTTCAACATGACTTTCGTATTTTCGTGCAAAGGTACAAAATAAGATTGAAATAATGCAAAAATGAAAGAATGAAATGTATCCGAAGGCCATTTTTTTCAACTTTTCTCACAAAAGGGACTGCCCCTATTGTGTGATTCTGCAGATTTAGAACGGGAGTCCTACGGCAAAATGGAAGGCGAGATCTCTGCTCAGTCTCGGATGAATGATGGGATAGTGTGTCTCTTCCTCATCAAAAGCAGGATTGACGGCTTTCATGCCGAGATCGAAGCGCAGAATAAAGTAATCGAAGTTCAGTCGCAGTCCCATACCGTAGCCTACAGCGAGGTCGTCGAGCAGATGTGAGAACTGGAATTGTCCCCCTGGCTGATCCTTATAGTCACGCAGTGTCCATATATTACCTGCATCGACAAACAGGGCCCAGAAGAATTTCCAGAACAAGTGCGAGCGGTATTCGAGGTTCACATCGAGTTTCATGTCACCCGTCTGCGTAATGAAATTGATCTTGCCGTCCTTATCGCTATACCTTCCTGGCCCAAGACTTCGCACGCTCCATCCTCTCACACTATTGGCACCACCGGCGAAGTATCGCTTCTCAAATGGTAGGACCTGACTGTTGCCATAGGGATAGGCGATGCCGAAACCTGCATGAAATACCAGCTGGCTATTATCCCACTCATAGAGGCGGTGGATGAAGTCTATATCAAACTTTGCATATTGAGCATAAGCGATGTTGAAGGTCAGGTTCTGCCCCAAACTGTTCTTCGACGTGTTAAAGGTGTGGGCATAGAGATCGAGCAGGTTGCCTGCTGTCTCGATGTTCGTCTTTACAGCCGTCCGTCCGTTATTATAGGCGAAACCGAAACCGATCTTCATGATGAACAGATCCTCATAGTTGTATTTGAGGATGGCATTCGAATTAGAGTTGTCTGTCAGGTACTCATCATGAAAGGTCTTGCTGATCCACGGCATGAACACATAGTTCAGGTCTACGAGGTCCAGGCGATAGTTGATGGGACTGTTCTCCTGTCGCCATTGGTAGTGCCATCCTGCGGAGAGTACACGACGGTGGAACTCTGGACGATTTTGAGAATCGTAAAGGAGCGACACCTCACTGCTGGCAATGATGCTCCTGCGATAGCTGGCGCTGAGGAAGGGGGCTATAAACCTTGGGAACGACAGTCTGCTCTCCACACTATATTCGAGGTAGTCTTGATTGCTGTATCCCTCAAGTCCTCTGATGGCTTCATAAGCACCGCGCAACTGCACACTCAACACCTCCGAACCATGGAATAGATTTCGGTTCTGATAGGTCAGCGAGGCAGCAGCACCCAGGTCACCTGCAGTGTTAGTCCCTTCTGGCTGAAAACTAATGGTGGATGGCTTATTCGTCTGTACAGTCAGTTTGGCATCAAGCAGTGCTGTGTCGGGCACCGTCTCATAGCTGATTTTCGTGAACCTCACGGCGTTCAGTCGTCCGAAGTGGTTGTAGGTCTTGTTGAGTGCCGATGCGGAGTATGGCTGTCCTGTCTCGATGAATGTGTTTTCTTCAAGCACATGCTGGCGCAGGTGGATAGTAGAGCCTTCCATGCCGCTCTGGAAACTTACGTCACGGATGTGGTATTGCGTATGCACCGAGGTGCTGTCTTCGCCAGAACGAGAGTACGGATGCAGGATGAGTGTCAGGTCTACCTCCTTCTCGGTCTGATGCCTGCGTGCACGAAAGGTGATATACTCTTTATGGAAACGGAAATAGCCACGATCCTGCAGATAGGCTGTAATTTGGTTGCGCTCCTCATTCAGTGCCTCGGCACTGAACTGCTTGCCCGCATAGAGTGTGCTCGTACGACGACTCAGAATCTTTTCTATCAGTGAGTCGTGAATCTCTGTGTCATATTTCCGAATCTTGTAGGCCGTCGCTGGGTGTAACAGATAAATGGCATTACACTTGCGTTTCTTAGTATCCACATATAGCGATACCTCTGCATCAAGATATCCCTTGTTCTCCAAAGCCTGCTTAAGGTCGTCACAGCTCTGTCGAGCCAATAATGTGTCAAGCACAACTGGTGCCTCTCCCATCGCCCAGAGGGCACGGTTTACCCATGTGCTGTCGCGCCCGGCCAAAGACCAGATACCAAGCGGCACTTTCACCGTCGACAGCCAGCGGGTGTTGCTTTTCTGCCGCACATAATCCTTCATCGACAAAGGATTGATATCCTTGTAGGAAGAGTCGGTCAACACCTTGACCTTGTTGAGCATATATGCGCCTTCAGGCAAATGACGGGTCGCAGAACAACCGCACAGGAGCAATGCGCCTGCGAAGATTGCCAGCAACTGTTTAGACATGGTTATTTTCATCTGCCTGTATGATATTCATCTGCAAAAGTACAAAAAAAGCCACAGATTTCGCAGATTATCTTAGAATTTTTGTAACTTTGCACGGAAAAAGTTTAAAACGGTGGCAATCAGCAAGAATCAGATCAAGTACATCCGCCAGTTGGAACAGAAGAAGTTCCGTCGTCGCGAAAGACTCTTTGTGGCCGAAGGCCCAAAAGTAGTTGGCGACCTCCTCGTACATTATCAGCCTCGAGCCATGTTCGCTACTTCCGACTGGCTTCGTTCCAACTCATCCTACTCCCATCTTCCATCATCTATCCTCACCGAGGTCACCCCTGATGAGCTTCGTCGTGTCAGTTTCCTTCAGCATCCGCAGCAGGTGCTTGCACTCTTTCCTCTTCCCGCAGATGCCTCGATCTCTTTTCCCGAAGATCTGTCAGCAGCCCACGGCCTTTCAGCTGTCAGCACTCGTCTGTCACTGGCCCTCGACGGCATCCAAGACCCAGGCAATCTGGGCACCATCATCCGTCTGGCTGACTGGTTCGGCATTGATCAGATAGTCTGTAGCGAAGATACTGTCGACGCCTGGAACCCGAAGGTCGTTCAGGCTACGATGGGAAGCATTGCGCGCGTGAACATAATTTATATTGATCTTCTGAGATACTTGGATGCTATGCCCGCCGACACCCCTGTCTACGGTACCCTACTCGACGGCGAAAACATCTACCACCAACCACTTACCCCCCACGGTGTTATCGTCATGGGCAATGAAGGCAATGGTATCTCTCCAGAGGTAAGAGCCCGTGTAACCCATCGTCTGCTCATACCCAGTTACCGTTCTGTCGATACTGCTGAGAGTCTCAACGTGGCCATCGCCACAGCTATCACCTGTGCCGAGTTCCGACGCAGGCAATCCTGATAATGCGTCGTGATATAGAGTGAGATTCACTGGATGGACGCATTCTTGCGATACCCCATACCCGTGACGTGACAGATAAGGCGCCCCTCTTGATTGCTTACCCGTACTTCTACGGCAGGAATCTTGTGATGGTCTGTCACGCTGACAGCTTCGGCCCTAAGAGTGTCGCCTAACCGTGCGCTTGACACAAACATCAGTGAACTTGAAATGCCGAAGGTAAGCTGTCCGCCGTAGTTCATCAGGGCGGCGATGGCCAGGTCGGCCAATGTGAAGAGGGCTCCGCCCTGACATACGTTTCCTCCGTTCAGGTGCATCTCCGTCACCGTCATCTCTGCTACGGCATGATGCGCATCCACTTCCGTTATCCTGCACCCCGCAGCGGCAGCAAAGCGGTCCGTACGGTTCAGTAGTTCCTTAATATCCATATAAACTATTTATTTATTTGTTTGCTTGATTATAGATGGCAACCATATCGGCCGCTTGTAGCACTTCCATAGCACCTATGCTTATCTTTCCTCCGCGACTACACTTCGTCACAAGCGTCTCTATCTCTTCTTCAGTAGCCTGACGGCCTATAAGCGCAGGGATATTCGTCGGCATACCGATAGCCTGGAAGAATCGTTCTGTCGCCTCAATGCCGCGCAGGGCTGTCTGCCGAGGATCAGCGAAATCGTTCGTCACACCCATCACGTTTACAGCGAACTTTACAAAACGGCTTATGTGCTTGTCCATCACATAGCGAGCCCATGAGCCCCAGACAGCAGCAAGACCAGCTCCGTGAGTCACACCGAAGAGGCCACTCAGTTCATGTTCCAGCTTATGGCAGGCGAAGTCTTTTTCTGTACCGCATTCCGTCAGGTCGTTGTGCGACAGTGAGCTGGCCCACATGATGGCAGCACGATTACGATAGTCATCAGGATGACGCAGCACTTCGAACACCGCATCCTTCACCGTACGCAACAACGCCTCGGCGATAGCATCGGTGAGTGTGGCATCTTCATATTTCGAGAAATAACGCTCCATCGTGTGCATCATGATATCTGTAGCACCAGCAGCCGTCTGATATTTAGGCAGGGTATAGGTCCGCTCAGGGTTCATGATAGCAAACTTACACCGGCAAAGGTCACTATTCACACCTCGTTTCAGCATGCCCTCATCCTGGGTAATCACACAGCTCGACGACATCTCCGACCCTGCAGCGGGAATTGTCAGCATCGTTCCAACGGGCAGTGCGGACTGTGGCACAGCCTTCCCGTCCCAGAAATCCCACACGTCACCCTCATAAGGAACACCGTAGGCGATGGCCTTGGCCGAGTCGATCACAGAGCCTCCACCCACGGCGAGGATGAAGTCCACGCTCTCACGACGACAGAGACTGATACCCTCCCTCACCTTCGATAATAGCGGGTTGGGCACCACCCCACCAAGCTCCACGTAGGCGATGCCTGCTTGGTCGAGCATCTGTTCCACCTTGTCGAGTAATCCGTAGCGACGGGCACTTCCTCCGCCAAAGTGTACGAGCACCTTCGTACCGCCATATTGCTTGATCAGCTCCGGAAGCCTATCCTCAGACTCACGACCAAATACCACCCGTGTGGGTGCATAGAAATTAAAATCCTTCATTTATATCATTATTTTAGTTTTCGCCTGCAAAGGTATTAAAACAAATTGAATCCTCCAAGTATTTCTTTCTTTTTTTGTACCTTTCAATACTGTCCCTCGGTCTGGTCACAACGTATAGCCGCGAGGACGTGCTGCTTCTATGTTAAAAACACTAAATCTTTGCCGCAGTTTGGAATAATTGTGTAAATTTGCACCATCAACATCAAGTAAAGATAAAAGCATAGCATAACAGAAAAGCATCTAATGAATGTCTTAGAATGATGTTTGTAACAGCGTGAACGGATTAAAGACAACCATCTACCGCAAGAGCGAAGAACTGCCTGTGCTCAATGAAGCTAACTACTTCCACAGCACGCGACTCTTCAAACTGACGAGGGAGACACCTCGTCAGAAGCCATATATGGTGGTTGTCGAAAACGAGCGTGGCGAGGTGGTTAGCCATCTGCTGGGCATCATCCGCTACCGCACGTTCCTCTTCCCGCTGCTCATCCATTGCCGAGTGCTTGGTGAAGGCGTGTACTACCGCGACGACCAGTATCCGCGCGACCAGCTCTTCGGCCTGATGCTCGAGGCGCTGACAAAGTCGATCAGCAACCGCACGATGTATATCGAGGTGAGTAACCTGAGTCAGAAAATGACAGGCTACAAGCAGCTGAAGCAGCAGCAATTCTTCCCAGTACACTGGATGAGCATCCATAACTCACTACACAGTCATGCCCCGGAGGAACGTATCAGCGAACGATTGCAGAAACGTATCGACAGTTCGAGGGCGAAGGGTGTGGAGACCAACCGCGTGACAACAGAAGAAGACTTCAAAGCCTTCCTGAAGCTGCTGCGTAAGCACAACCTGTTGAAACCCAAGCGCTACATTCCCGACGACCTATTCTTCAAGAAGATTATGGACGACGGCGATGGCTGTCTGTTTGTAACGAAATACCACAAACGGGTGATTGGCTGTGCAGCTGTTGCCTATAGTCAGGGTAATGCCTATCTGTGGTATTCGGCATTCAAGAGGAAATCGTATATCTCCCTACATCCCGACGTGATGACAATCTGGGACACGATGCAGGACTGTTATCAAAGAGGATACCAGCATCTGGTATTCATGGACGTAGGTCTGCCGTTTCAGAAAAACCCGTTCCGAGAGTTTATCCTTCGCTTTGGAGGTAAGGAGCAGAGCACCTTCCGATGGTTCCGCTTCGGCATCCGCTGGATCAACAATCTGGCCAGCTGGCTCTACCGCGAATAAGCCGTAATCTATAAACTGTAAACCATAAACAGTAAACCGCTAACTAATCCCTCCCCATCATCATGCGCTCCAATTCGTAATTATTGGCATTCATGTCAATATCGCGCTCCTGAGGGATGTCAGGGATTGTATAGATGCCATCATCGTCGGCATTGGGGTCGTTGGCATCGTCTGCAGGTACTGCTACTGAGTCGGCACCAGGGGTGATAAACTCCACGTGGGATATCGTTGTGTCGTTCGCCTCCTCCAGATAGCGCTCAAAACGGTCGGCCTGCGTCTGCTTGCAGCCGATGAAAGCTGTCATCATCAAGGTTGTTATTAAGATTGCTATTCGCCTCATATCGTTAGGTTCTAGCTATATTCGTTCCACTTGTTTTACGCCTCTCACCGTGCGTAGCTTCTTCAGCAGGGTCTCCAGGCGCGACGTGTCTTCGAGCATCACGACGAGATTGCCGCTGAACAGGCCGTCATGTGAGTCGATGTTGATACTCCGCAGGATTAGTTTCTCGTCTTTAGAGATGATGCTGGTGAGGTTGTTCACGATGCCGATATCGTCGTTACCCACCACACGGAGAGTGATGGAGTACTGCGACGAGCCTTTGCCGCTCCAGCGGGCCTTCACCACCCGGTATCCGTAGCGGCGGCGCAGCTCAGGAGCGTTGGGACAGTCGACACGATGTATCTTGATGCCGCCGCTGATGGTGACAAAGCCGAAGATGGGGTCGCCGTAGATAGGAGTGCAGCAGCGGGCCAGCTGATAGTCGAGGCCCTTAAGGTCGCGGTCAATCACGAGCACATCGTCTGAGGCGGGCGTGCTGTTCAGGGGAGAGAACTTCGAGCTGTCGAGCTCAAATTCCGATGCGGAGCGCGCCACATTGTCGCCAGTGACGGTCTTCTCCCCCTCACGTACCTCTATATATTTATCTATGACGGTGTTGGCATCAATCAGCCCGTCGGCTATCTGCTTGTAGAAATCGCTCACCTCTTTGAAGCCCAGCTTGCGGATGACATGAAACATCGTTGCCTCGTCTTGTTCCACCTTGCGGTTCTTGAACTTCCGCTCGAGCATCTCCTTGGCGAAGAGGCCATCGCGCTGTTGCGTTTCCTTGAGTGCCAGACGGATCTTTGAGCGTGCACGCGAGGTCTTCACGATGGAGAGCCACTCCTGACGGGGTTTCTGCGTCGTCGACGTAAGGATCTCCACCTGGTCGCCGCTCTTCAGCTGCTGACGGATAGACACCACCCGCCCGTTGATGCGGCCACCTGTACACTGGTTGCCAATTTTCGAGTGGATATGGTAGGCGAAATCGAGCACGGTAGCACCCACGGGAAACTTGTAGAGGTCGCCACGCGGGGTGAAGACGAACACCTCGTCTTCATAGAGATCCATCTTAAACTGATCCATCGCCTCCAGCCCGTCGGCATGCTCGAGCATAGACCTCACGCCCGACAGCCACTCGTCAAGTCCTGCCTCGCCCTTCACGCCCTTATAGCGCCAGTGGGCAGCAACACCTTTCTCGGCAATCTCGTCCATACGCTCCGAACGTATCTGTACCTCTACCCACTTCTGCTCTGGTCCGAGCACGGTGATGTGCAGACTCTCGTAGCCGTTCGACTTTGGCACCGAGAGCCAGTCGCGCAACCGCTTGGGGTTGGGCTGGTACATGTCGGTGACGATGGAGTATGCCTGCCAGCACTGCATCACCTCTCGCGAGTGCCGCTCCTTCTCCCCTATCTCCTGGCCATTGTCTCCCGACTCCTCAATAATGATCCTGATGGCAAAGAGATCGTAGATGCCCTCAAAGCCGCACTTCTGTTTCTTCATCTTCTGCCAGATGGAGTGTATCGACTTGGTGCGCCCTTTGATGTGGCACTTGATGCCCGCTGCCTTCACCTTCTCCTCTACAGGGCGTATAAACGCCGCGATATAGGCGTCGCGCGAGGCCTTCGTCTGGTTGAGCTTCTCACGGATCATGTAGTAGGCATCGTGCTCCATGTACTTCAGCGAGAGGTCTTCAAGCTCACTTTTCAGCTTGTAGAGTCCGAGCTTATGGGCCAGGGGCGCATAGAGATAGGCAGCCTCCTGCGACACCTCGTTGACAAACGCCTGTCGCGCCTCGCGGTTCTCGTCGTCGGCCTCCTCGAGGAAAGCCTTCATCTGCCGCATCAGGTTCACACGGTCGGCAATCATGATGAGCACCACCCGCATGTCCTCGGCAAAGGAGAGCAGCAGGTTGCGGAAGTTCTCGCTCTCTACGACAGGATTCTTCTCATAGAGCTGACGGATACGCTCCAGCCCTTCAATGATGCGGGCCACCGACGCTCCTTTCTGCTCCTTCACCTCGTCGGATGTTATCATGCCGGCATCCACATCGGGCAACAGCAGACAGGCTTCGACGACATCACCCCCAAGGCCGATATCTTCGGTCAGGATTGAAGCAGTCTCCATGGCCATTTTCTTCCGCTCCTCGTAGGTAAATGAGAACAAATTTGTCATTTCGTGCTATTTTTGTGGGCAAAGTTACAATTTTCTCTGAATTTATTCGCATTTTTTTGGAAAAGTTTGTATTTTTGCAGAAGATTATCTATCTAAACAAATTAAAACAAGCAAGATTATGTTATCACAACAAGACCTGAAACAGATTGCCCAGAAGGGTATCACCCCTGAGCAGATTGAGAACCAGCTGAACGAGTTTAAGACCGGCTTCCCCTTCCTGAAACTGGAGGCTGCCGCAGGTATCGGGCGCGGCATCATCGCCCCCAGTGCCAACGAGCGCAAGCAGTTTGAGGATGTCTGGAACCAGTACAAGGCCGCTGGCAACAAGATCGTGAAGTTCGTGCCCGCCTCTGGTGCTGCCAGCCGCATGTTCAAGAACATGTTCGCCTTTGTCGATGCCGACTACGACGTGCCCACCACCGACTTCGAGAAGAAGTATTTCGACCAGATCGAGCAGTTCGCCTTCTACGATGCGCTCGACGCTGTGTGCCAGAAGAACGAGGGCAAGGGCATCAAGGCTCTCATCGCCGAGGGCAACTACAAGGCTGTGGCTGCCAACATGCTCAAGGCCGAGGGATTGAATTACGGTCAGCTGCCAAAGGGACTGCTGCTGTTCCACAAGTATCCTGAGGGTGCCCGCACCCCGATGGAAGAGCATCTCGTGGAAGGAGCCCTTTATGCCGCCTCCAACGGTGAGGCTCACGTACACTTCACCGTCTCCCACGAGCACATGGAGCTCTTCAAGCAGAAAGTGGCAGAGAAGGCCGACTCGTTCGCCAAGAAATACGGTATCAAGTACGACATCACCTTCTCCGAGCAGAAGCCCTCTACTGATACGGTGGCTGCCAATCCCGACAACACCCCCTTCCGCAACGACGACGGTAGCCTGCTGTTCCGTCCAGGCGGTCACGGCGCGCTCATCGAGAACCTCAACGAGATCGATGCCGACGTGATTTTTATTAAGAACATCGACAACGTGGTGCCCGATCGCCTGAAGCCCGAGACCGTAGAGTGGAAACAGGTCATCGCTGGCGTGCTCGTCACGCTTCAGAAACAGGCCTTCGAGTATTTGAAGGTGCTCGACGCTGGTGCTACAGAGGAGCAGCTGAAGGAGATTGCCAAATTTGTGAGCGAATGCCTCTGCACCGATGCTAAGGACAGGAAGGTTGATGCCAGCTACCTGCGCGAGAAGCTCAACCGCCCCATGCGTGTCTGCGGCGTGGTGAAGAATGTGGGAGAGCCTGGCGGCGGCCCGTTCCTTACCTATAACCAGGACGGCACCGTATCGCTGCAGATCCTCGAGAGCTCGCAGATCGACACCAACAACGAGGCCTACATGAAGATGTTCACTCAGGGCACCCATTTCAACCCCGTAGACCTTGTCTGCGCCGTGAAGGACTACAAGGGACAGCCCTTCGACCTGCCTCAGTTCGTCGACAAGACCACTGGTTTCATCTCTTCTAAATCAAAAGCTGGTAAAGAGCTGAAAGCCTTAGAGTTACCAGGCTTATGGAATGGTGCGATGAGCAACTGGTCGACTGTCTTCGTAGAAGTGCCCCTTGGCACCTTCAATCCTGTGAAGACCGTCAACGACCTGCTGCGTGACCAGCACCAGTAAAAACAGTCAGAAAACAATCAGAGTGTGTGTCAGATGAATTGGCACACACTCTTTCTTTTTATATACGACTTACCTGAAGACTACTTCTCAGGTAACGCCTTTACATATTTCATCTCATGAAGTATGCGCGACTGGCGTTTCAGCATATACGATGACGGCGACTTGCTGGAATAGCGGCGCGGATTAGGGAGCGTGGCGGCAATCAGCGCACACTCGCCCTTGCTGAGATCCTTGGCATCCTTTCCGAAATGCTCCTCAGCGACAGCCTGAGCCCCATAGATACCCTCGCCCATCTCGATAGAGTTGAGATAGACCTCCATGATACGCTGCTTCGACCACAGCAGTTCGATAAGTGCCGTGAAATACACCTCAAGCCCCTTGCGCGTCCACGAACGGCCAGGCCACAGGAACACGTTCTTTGCCGTCTGCTGAGAGATCGTCGAGGCACCCAGTTTGCGCTTCTCCGGATGCTTCATATTCCGCTCCGCTGCATGCTCGATAGCCTTATAGTCGAAGCCGTGATGCTCGAGAAACTTGGCATCTTCGCTGGCCATCACCGCCACCGGCAGCGACGGCGAGATCTCGTCGAGCGACACCCAGTCATGCGACAGCTTCAGGTCTCTGCCTTCCGTCACTTGCTGATAGCATCGTATGAACATCAGCGGCGTCACCCACACGGGCAGGAATCGGAACAGCACAACAGAAAGAATAGTGGTGGCAAAGAATGCCGCCACTATCCATTTCACAAACTTTTTAATCAGTTTAAAAGGGTTCACCTTCTCAACCTTGAATCATCTTTTTTTACTGAGCCTGCGACTGAGCCTCTTGGATCATCTTCTGCGAAGCATACATGTAGACCTCCACGCGGCGGTTCTGAGCCTTACCAGCAGCCGTAGCGTTGTCAGCGACGGGGTTCGACTCACCGTAGCCCATCGTGCTGCGGATCTGGTTGGCGCTCACGCCCTGAGAGAGCAGGTAGTTCGTCACGCTCTGAGCGCGCTGCTGCGAGAGCTCCAGGTTCTTCTGCTGGCTCTGGGCAGCGGTGCTGTTCTTCCAGCCCGCATTGTCGGTATAGCCCTGAACGGCCACATCGCAGTCGGCATTGTTCTTCAGCACGTTGGCAAACTGGAAGAGCGACGACTTGGCCGTGCTGCTCAGTGTTGAGCTACCAGTGGAGAACAGGATACCAGAGTCGAAGGTCACCTTCACAGCCTCCAGGCCATTGGCGTCAGTCACGGCCTCCACCTGGGCGTTCTGCACGGCCTCGGCCTCCTTCTTGGCCTTGTCCATCTTCTTGCCGATGATGGCACCTGCGCCAGCACCTACGGCACCACCGATAGCAGCACCTACAGCTGTGTTACCGGCAATAGCTCCTATAATAGCACCCAGACCAGCACCGCCACCGGCACCGATCAGCGCACCCTTACCTGTGTTACTCATACCACAACTCACCACCAGTGCTGCGCACAAGGCGATGCAAATTGACTTTAAACTTTTCATAATTTCTTTTGTTTTTTGCGTTAAACGTTTGATTTCTGCTGCAAAGATAGTAATTTCGACACAGAAAGCGCAGTTTTTCTTAGATTTTTTGCATTAATCTGTGTTAATCTGCGTTATCTATGGCCGTTTTTTAGTAATTTTGCACGCAATTAAATATATATATACATCAAAATGGCAAAAGAATTAAAAGAATTAACGAAGAGGGCTGACAATTACAGCCAGTGGTTTAACGATCTGGTGGTCAAGGCCGACCTTGCCGAACAGTCGGCAGTGCGCGGTTGCATGGTCATCAAGCCCTATGGCTATGCCATCTGGGAGAAGATGCAGCATCAGCTGGATACGATGTTCAAGGAGACGGGCGCGCAGAACGCCTACTTCCCCCTGCTCATCCCGAAATCGTTCCTCAGCCGCGAGGCAGAGCACGTGGAGGGTTTCGCCAAGGAGTGCGCCGTGGTGACCCACTACCGTCTGCGCGCCAAGGAAGACAAGAGCGGCGTAGAGGTCGATCCCGCCGCCAAGCTCGAAGAGGAGCTCATCGTCCGCCCCACCTCAGAGACCATCATCTGGAACACCTATAAGAACTGGATCCACTCGTGGCGCGACCTGCCCCTGATGTGCAACCAGTGGTGCAACGTGATGCGCTGGGAGATGCGCACCCGTCCGTTCCTCCGCACCTCGGAGTTCCTCTGGCAGGAGGGTCACACCGCCCACGCCACCCGCGAAGAGGCCGAGGAGGAAGCACAGAAGATGCTGAAGGTCTATGCCAAGTTCGCCGAGGAGTGGATGGCAGTGCCCGTCGTGCAGGGTGTGAAGAGCGAGACAGAGCGCTTCGCTGGCGCCCTCGACACCTACACCATCGAGGCCATGATGCAGGATGGCAAGGCCCTGCAGAGCGGCACCTCACACTTCCTCGGACAGAACTTCGCCAAAGCCTTCGAGGTCACCTATCTTAATAAGGAGAACAAGCCCGAATATGTGTGGGCTACCTCCTGGGGTGTCAGTACCCGTCTGATTGGCGCCCTCATCATGACCCACTCCGACGACAACGGCCTCGTGCTGCCTCCGCGCCTGGCTCCCATCCAGGTGGTCATCATCCCCATCGCCACCAAGCCCGAGCAGATGGAGCAGGTGAACAAGGAGGTGCAGCCCATCATCGAAGAACTGCGCCAGAGCGGTATCACCGTCAAGTTCGACGATTCTGACAACAAGCGCCCGGGCTTCAAGTTCGCCGACTACGAGCTGAAGGGTGTACCCGTGCGCCTGGTGCTCGGCGCCCGCGATCTGGAGAACGGCACCATCGAGGTGATGCGCCGCGACACGCTGGAGAAGGAGACGCGCCCCATCGAGGGCATCGTTGCCTATGTCAAGCAGCTCCTCGACGATATTCAGAAGAATATCTTTGAGAAGGCAAAGACCTTCCGCGACGCCCATATCTACGAGTGCGACAACTACGACGAGTTCAAGGAGCGCGTGAAGGACGGCGGCTTCTTCCTCTGCCACTGGGACGGCACCGCCGAGACCGAGGCGAAGATCAAGGAGGATACCCAGGCCACCATCCGCTGCGTGCCCTTCGATGTAGAACAGACTCCCGGTGTCGATATGGTCAGCGGCAAGCCCTCCAAGGCCCGCGTCATCATCGCAAGAAGTTATTAAGACAAATCTCAACATCATTAAATAAATGAGATTTATGAAAAGAGCGCTACAATTGATGCAGGCTGTCATCATGATGTCCTGTCTGGCGGCAGTTGTACCCGCCAAGACATGGGCACAGCAGGCAGAACCATCCGAACGGCTGACGAGGCTATTTATGCCTGGCACCAGCACAGTGTATGCCTTCAACTATCCGACCGTGAACACCGCCGGCGAGCGCATCGTGCTCTCATCGGCCCTGATTGCCTGGACACCTACTGACGACCGTCAGGAGACCGACAGCATCGAGACGGTCCATGTCTACAGCCACGCCACCATCGGCTCCGACGAAGAGCGGCCCACCACGCAGGGATTCTCTAAGGAGCAGATCATGCTGCAGACACTGCCGAGACGTAACTATAAGGAACTCGTGGGCGACCAGACCGCCGCCTATGTGGGACGCTGCATCATCATCGCGCCCGACTATGAAGGCTATGGCATCACGAAGGACTTGCCGCATCCCTACCTCTCGCAGCGGCTGACGGCACAGCAGGTGCTCGACGCCGTCAACTACGGACTCGACCTCTACCGCAAGCAGGCGGCAGAGAAATCGGCCGACAACCCGCTGCTGCCCATCAAGAGCGACTGGCGCATGTTTGGCCTCGGCTATTCACAGGGCGGAGCAGTCACGCTGGCCTTCCAGCGCCTCATCGAGGAGAAGGGACTGGCCGATGACCTGCACTTCTATGGCAGCATCTGCGGCGACGGCCCCTACGACCTCATAGAGACCATGCGCTACTATTTCTCTGACGACGGTACCAGTTACGACGTGGAGACCGACCATCGCAAGGGCATCTGCACCTATCCCGTGGTCGTGCCCCTCATCATCAAGGGCATGTGCGCCACCCATCCCGCAATGGCCAAATACCGCATCGAGGATTTCCTGTCGCAGCAACTGCTCGACACGGGCGTGCTCAGTTGGATCGACAGCAAGCAATACACCACGAGCGAGATGTCCGGGCTGTGGTACGACCAACTGCAGGAAGGCTTAGACACCCTCGGCCGCTACTATTCCCCGGAGCAGATGGCCGAGATGTTCTCCTCGCCCAGAGAGGGCAAGGTGGCGGGCCATCTGGACAAGATGTTCACACCAGCCACCTTTGCCTACCTGAACAATGCCGACAGCATGGCCACCGTGCCGGCTGAGCCGGCCACTGCCCAGCAGGCCCTGCACCGCGCTCTGGCCGACAACTCTGTCGTCACGGGCTGGGAACCCCAGCACCGCATACAGTTCTATCACTCACGCGGCGACATGGTGGTGCCTTTCGGTAATTATGAGGCCTTCCACAACGCCCATCCAGACGGGTTAGACAACATCTACCGCATCAACGACACCTTCGGCCTTGATGGTGACCATCTGAATGTCGCCATCATCTTTTTCGCGGAAAGCCTCACCGGTAATTTCGTCGGCAACTATGAGTGGATCAGCGAGGCAGCCACCCCGACGGCGATCGATACGCAGCGACTGACCGCCGTCCAGCGCCTGACGAACAACGGAGACAACTGGTACACGATCGACGGCCGCCGCCTCAGCGGAAAGCCAACCAGAAAGGGCGTATATATCCACAACGGTGTGAAGGTTGTAGTAAGATGAGTTAGTTTGATATGAAATCCAAAAAGAGGGCTGACAGAGATGCTGTCAGCCCTCTTTGCTAGTCAGCAAATCCTATAACGAGCACCTCACAAAGTGTCAGACACCTTGTGTTCAGAAGTTACAACTTATGCCTGAATGAACATTGTCTTACGTCTGTTTTCTTTCGGCCTGACGGCCAGGTGCAGCCAGTAGTTGCCCGCCCGCGAGCGTTCTATCAGCAGTTCGTCGAAGTCCTGATGCGTCTCGTCAGCGTAGTCCATTAAGATCACGGCGTAGCGCAACGCCTGTTCGATGCCTAAGCAACGGATGTCCACGGCACAGCCCGTCAGGTGGTTGCTCGTCGGAGTCCCGCCCACCTTTCTGTTGAGTGCCATCGAGCGATAGCCGCTGTTGATCACGATAGGCTCCACGTTCTCCGACGTGTCGTAGTCCTCGCCAGGCTTCAGGCAGTAGAGCGCGTTGTATGTGAAGCGCAGCTCCTCTAACCACAGACAGAGCCGCTTCAGGTTCTCAATCGCCACATGGCTGGGCGTATTGTCTACCTCCTTGTGGCTTGTCTTGGTAAACTCTCCGAGCGAATAGTGCTCGGAGAGTTTGATTGATTTGTTGATTGTTGCTTTTTCCATTGTTTAAATTTGTATTTGTCCCTTGTCCCG
>OCTW011566830.1_pt1 | contig 23960 bp, 22 predicted proteins | sample 1539671 | NCBI WGS metagenome assembly OCTW01 (sample SAMN02144230, study PRJEB22623) | gut metagenome | biome: sheep rumen | host: Ovis aries | place: New Zealand | reverse complement strand
GAAAAAGGTTTATTATTTGCAGTTTTCAAGGTTCCACGGGAGCCTTTATTTTTGGCTCCGCTTTTTCATAGGTTATTTGACACTACCTGGTACATCCGCCGCATTTTTTTGCATACAGACACAGTTCGTTTTGTCCTATGGATTCTCTTACACGGTTCTTTCCTGTTTTCGGGGTATCTCCGACACCATTTCTTGTTTTTCTGGCATCTGAAGGATGTTTTTGTCCGCCCGCAGCACGGCTTCCCCCCTTCGTTGTTTTTACGCGGATATTTTTTCCTGTTTTCTGACGGTTTCTGTCAGATACCTGCTTATTCTGTCTTATCTCCGTGCTTTTTCTGCTATTTTTCTTTTCTTTTGTTTTCTTTTCATTCTGCATAAAAATTCCTGATTTCATAGTTGTGTGAACCACCTAAAAGACAATTCCTGTCAGCTCAATGATCCATCCGCCCAGTACTCCGGCAAGATACAGAATTCCTGTGATTTTCAGATTTTCCACAAGTCTTCTGTTCGTCCGGAAAAGAACCATAAGCCCGACTCCCGCTCCCACCAGCAGTCCGGCTGTCATCTGACCGGGCGAAAGGATTCCCCGCAGATACAGCTCTGTAATCGTAACCGAAGCCCCGCAATTCGGAATCAGGCCGATCAACGCCGAAAGAAGAACCCCGGTTACAGGCCTGCTGGTCAGAAAAGTTCCGATGGCATCCTCTCCCACCAGCTCAATCAGCAGACCAATAACAAATGTGAAAATTAAAATGAAGATGACAATCTGAATGGTATGCCGCAGAGCGGAGAGGAATACGTTTCCTTCCTCGCAGTGGCAGTGATCTTGTTCACAGAGATCATGAATATGTTTTTCCTTATCTTTTTTCCATCTGTGACGGAATTTGTTAAGGGTGTCGATTCCGATGCCGAACAGCAGGCCTAATACGATTTTGGTAAGAAGAATCTTCCCAATTATAAGCGGGCTCACCGCTTCCGAAATCATGATAGGAAGCATTTCATCCGACGTTGATAAAAAAATGGCCAACAATGTTCCGACTGTGATCAGCCCTCCCGAATAAAGGCTGGCGGCTGCCGCTGAAAAACCGCACTGGGGAACGACGCCGAGCGCCGCTCCGATTACCGGCCCCCATCTTCCGTTTCTCCGGATCATAGAAACTGCTTTTTCTCCAGTTTTTTCCTCCAGCCACTCCATCAGAAGATAGGTAAGGAAAAGAAAAGGGATCAGCTTTACTGTATCGATAACGGCATCCGCCAGAACATCCCTTAATACACTAACATTCATATCTGACTCGGCTCCTTTTTATTCCAGCACCGGTTTGCCGGTGTCATAAGGTGTATAAGCCGTTTTATTATACATGACTGCAGGCAGAGAAGGCAAGACAACGTTTATCCCCAAAAAATTACTGTGGATGGGGACAACAACAAATGGTGAAACGAGGGAAGCATCAATGTATACCACATGAATATTCTTCATTTGACAATTTATCTTCATTAAATATAATGAAGGACGTGCGTACTTAAAAATATGTACATTCCGGTATATCTGTCAGCATGCAGTCTGCCGGAGGATATTAAAATGAGGAGGCTGTCTGTTTCATGAAAATCTATAAAAAAATCATGGGCATCGTTGTGACGATTGAAAATGCTGTACTGGCGCTTTCCATTCTGCTGGTTCTTGTTCTGACCTTCGGAAATGTCATTGCCCGGAAAATTTTCCAGCACTCTCTTGGTTTCACAGAGGAAATCACGGTTGCTGTTTTTGTATTGATCTCTCTTCTGGGTGCCGGTGTGGCGGCGCGCGACGGCGGGCTGGTGAATCTGAGCCTGATCCCGGATCGTCTGGGAAAAAAGGGAAAAAATGTTTTGCAGATTCTTTCTACTGTCGTCTGCCTTTTTTACTCGGTGGTTCTGACGGCCGAGGGCATCAACCGGGTGCGGGTTGACCACACACTGAGTCCCATCCTGCACATTCCAAAATCCTTTTTCTGGATTTTTGTTGTCATAGGAGGTATTTCTCTGACCCTTCATTTTATTGAGAACTGTCTGGACTTTCTGAAGCAGTCCGCTTCTTCCCAGACATGCGTGGAAAATAGGGGAACCGGAATGACGGAAGCATCAAGACAGATGGGAGGCGGCAAAAAATGATTACGGCAATCCTTTTTATTTCTTTCTTTGTCATGCTTTTGATCGGTGTTCCGATCGCTGTCTGCCTGGGAGGAAGTTCTATCCTGGCTCTTCTTTACACCGCAAATTTTGACCCGCAGTTTCATAGCCTTACTCTCAGCATTATTGCGACCAACACATACACCGGAATTGCCAAATTTCTGCTGCTTGCCATCCCGTTTTTTGTTCTTTCGGGAAATATTATGGCAAAAGCCGGGATTTCCACCCGACTGGTTCGCTTTATTGACTGCCTGTGTGGACATCGCCGCGGAGGAATGGCGATTACCTGCGTCGTTGTGGCCTGTTTCTTCGGGGCTATCTCCGGCTCTGGACCTGCTACCGTTGCCGCTCTGGGCGCCGTTCTGATCCCGGCTATGATTTCATCCGGTTTCTCTCCGGCATTTTCGGAGGCTCTTATGGCGGCCTCTAGTTCTATTGCTATCGTTATACCGCCCTCGATCGCATTCGTTGTCTATGCGTCAATCGTAGGTGCAGATGTCGGAAAAATGTTCATGGCTGGAATTATCCCCGGTGTTCTTATGGGGGCGGCTCTGATTATTGTGGTAATGATTGAGGCACGCAGAAAACATATTCAGCCTGCCCATGAAAAAAGATCCGGCAAAGAATGTCTGGCGGCATTCCGGGATGCGTTTTGGGGAATCCTGATGCCCGTTATTATTCTGGGAGGCATTTACGGAGGGATCTTTACTCCCACAGAGGCAGCTGCTGTTTCGGTCGTTTACGGTCTCTTTGTGGGTATGGTTATTTATAAAGAAATTACCTGGAAGGATCTGGCGGGCATCTTTATTGATTCCGCCAAAACATCCGGAGGAATCATGCTGATCGTTGCGGCGGCCTCTCTCTTTTCTTACTGCTGCACACTGTTTGGTATTTCCCAGGCGGCGGAAGCCCTGCTTGCCAGTGTAGGAAGCAGCCGGATCGTATTCCTGTTGATTGTCAACATTATTTTCCTGATCGCAGGCTGCTTTATCGACGCAAACTCCGCCATGTACATCTTTATTCCCATCATGGCTCCCGTAGCCCAGTCTCTGGGATACAGCCTGATCGCCTTCGGTGTACTGGCGACTGTAAACCTTGCAATCGGACAGGTTACGCCTCCTGTCGGAGTAAACCTTTTTGTTTCCATGGGACTGAAAATCAAAGATGCAGCAGCTTCCGCACGGGCAAAGGCAGAAATCTTCTACCGCGTGACCATTAGTTCCATTTCCAGAGCAGTCATGCCGATGATTCTCGCCTGCCTCTGCGTGCTTGGACTTGTGACGTATGTGCCGAAGATTTCCCTGGCTTTTACCGGCGAGAGCGAAAGCTCTGCTTCCCAGGTAAAACAGATTAACTCTAACGGACTGATCTATCACGACTATGAATATTCCGATGAATACGACGCCGCAAAAAATGCCGCAAAGTATACCGGAACAGAGGCCTGGCCGGTCACTACATGGAATTTTGACTGTTCTCCGGGTGAGACGTGCACCTGGGCGCAGGGAGGATACTACTTTAACGCCCTTATGCAGCAGTCTACAGGGGGAAAATTCAAGGTTGATGTGTATCCCGGAGAGCAGTTGACAAATGGCGACCAGGTTGCGGGAATTCAGGCGCTGATGGACGGAGACACGATTCAGTGCTCCTTCCACTCAAACCTGATCTACGCTAATTTTGATCCACGTTTTAATGTGGTCTCGCTGCCCTTCCTGTTTAAAGATTACGACCAGGTAGATCAGGCGATGAACGGAGCCGGCGGAGAGGAACTGAAAAAAACACTGGCGGAGTATGGTCTGGTCTGCGAGGGAATCGGAGAAAACGGCTTCCGCCAAATCACCAACTCGAAAAAGCCGATCGTTTCCCAGTCAGACCTGAAGGGACTGAAACTGCGAATCTGTTCCAATGATCTATGTGCGGAAATGTACAGGGAATGGGGATGCGACGCCTCCGCCATGAACTGGTCCGAAACTTACACCGCACTGCAGCAGGGCACCATCGACGGGCAGGAAAACCCGGAGACATCCATTGCCTCTGCGTCCGTTCAGGACGTACAGGATTACATTTCTCTGTGGAATGCCTATTATGACTGTATTTTCTTCTGTATCAACCAGAAGGTTTATGACAGTTTTACAAACGCCCAGAAGGCTGTTATTGATGAAAACGCCCGGAAGGCCGTAGAATATCAGATCGAAATAAACCGTAAAGATACCGAACAGCTGGTTCAGGGATGGGAAAAAAGCGGAGACATGGCCGTAACCACGGCAGACCAGATGGATACTGACTCCTTTAAAGCTGCCTCCGCCGGATGCTACGACTGGTTTAAAAAACAGCTGGTTTCCGGAAGAGGTATGAGTGAGACAGCTGCTCAGACCTATGTAGATGCCTTTACCCAAAGCGAATCCCGGAAAGAATGACTGGATCCCAAAATAGGGCTGGGCTAAAATGTCGGCAGCGATGCATCTCCTCTTTGAATGAGCAGGACAATCAGAAAACCAGCAGGGCTCCCAGCATAATCAGGAACTGTGCGGAAAGGTAAGTCGGCATCACCGGCCAGTGCGCTTTTTTCTGAAAAACAGAAAAAGCAAGAACAGTATCAGACAGGATAAATAGAAGGGATCCCACAAAAGGCACAGCCGATGCCGGGATCCCTTTTGACAGCATAAACAAAAACGAAGAAATACTCATCAGCAGGATCACACCCATATACGCCAGGATTCCCGGCCTCATGGCTCCATCCAGCGAAGGCATCAGTTTTCTTGCCACCAGACAGAGGTAGACGGCATACAATGCGGCTGCAGCAGCCATGCCCCACGCCATGCCTCCGGAAAGCAGCGTCCAGTTCGTATGCCTCAGAAAAGCAGCTGTGTAGCAGATATGGCCGGCAAGAAAAGAACCGGCACCGAGCAAAAAGTTTTTGGAATCATCGCTGAGGAGGAAGATATCTCCAAGCATTCCGAACAGTAAACCGGCAATGATCAGAAATGAGGCTTCTCTGCCTGCACAGAGCAGATAAAGAAGAGCCAGCAGAGGCATACAGAGAGGCTTAAAAACTCTCTGCATTTTCTGGTTCTGCCGAATATGCGCCGAAGACTCCAAAACTGCCGTCAGGACAAAAAGAACGAATACCATGAGTGGAAATACCATGCGGATTTTCTCCTTTCGTGAACGGATGATTCCCGAAGCCTTTCGGAAAAAGCTCTGTCCCCGCAAAAAAGACTTTTATGTAAGCAGGAACCTGTACTTAGGTTTCCACTTTCCACGAGAAACGGGCATTTACCGGAACCGACGCTTTTTGTGAGAAAGAGGCTTTTACCTGGGCTGACGCTTCTTTCCCGGCGTATAAAGCATGCAGTAGAACAGAAATGCCAGAAATGCACAGGCAATACACATCCATAGAACTAATCTTCCGGTTCCCAGCGGTGAAAACATGTCATAATACCCCTTCAGATAAATAATGATAATCAACGCCGGAAGGCCGTACGCAAAATAATATCTGAGCTTCGCCGGAAACTTCATTCCTGTCCCGGCATCCGCTTCCTTCAGGAAATTCTGCCAGCCCCACCCGTTCTTACGAATACAGAACCAGACAAATACCAGGCTTCCCAGCGGAAGCAGGTTGCTGGATACAATAAAATCCTCCAGATCTAGAACAGCCGAACTTTCCCCGAACGGCTGGAATCCGGCCCAGATATTATAGCCAAACACACAGGGCAGACTCAGGATAATAACCAGGACAGCGCTGATAAAAACGCTCTTTTTTCTGCTCCATCCGAACAGATCCATATCAAAGGCGATAATATTTTCAAACACAGCAATAACCGTAGAGAGAGCCGCGAAGGAAAGGAATACAAAGAAAAGAGCTCCCCACGCTCTCCCTCCTGGCATCTGCGCGAACAGATTCGGAATCGTCAGAAAAATAAGTCTGGGGCCGGAGGTCGGCTCCACTCCATAGGCAAAGCATGCCGGGATAATGATAAATCCCGCCATCAACGCCACAAACGTATCCAAAGCGGTTACGGTAACAGCTTCTCCCGTCAGGCTCCTTTCCTTCCCCAGATAAGAGCCGAAAATAAGCATCGCTCCGATTCCAATGGAAAGAGTGAAAAATGCCTGACTCATAGCTGCAAAAATAACATTTCCCCACCCCAGCTTCGACAGAGACCGGAAATCCGGAACCAGATAAAAACGAATCCCCTCTCCCGCACCTTTCAGGAAGACCGAGTGGACGGCAAGAATAACCATCAGGATCAACAGGGCGATCATCATATATTTTGTGATGCGCTCTACCCCTTTTTGCACTCCGAAATAACAGATAACAAAACCGATGATACAGACGAGAAGCGTCCAGAAGATCATTTCCGGGAGATTGCCCAGCATCTCCGAGAAATGGCTGCTGATTTCGTCCGGCGTTTTTCCGGCAAAAACTCCCTGCACATGTTTGGCGCAGTAATCCATCATCCATCCCGACACTGTTGTGTAATACATCATCAGAAGATAGCAGCCGAAAATACTGATGTACTTCAGCCAGTGCCACCTGGTTCCCTTCGGTTCCAGAACCTCAAAGCTTCTCGCCGCACTCTTTCCGGAAGCACGGCCGATAGAAAACTCACAGACCATGACGGGGATTCCCAGAATTAAGAGAAATACCAGATAGATCAGGATAAAGGCGGCTCCGCCGTATTTCCCGCAAAGATACGGAAATTTCCATACGTTGCCGATTCCGATGGCACATCCGGCAGACACAAGGATAAATCCCAGGCGTGAGCCAAAGCTCTCCCTCTTACGCGAGGCATTCGCCGAAGTGTTGTTATGTGATACTTCCGCGTGGTCAGTCACATGATCAGTCATAAAATTCATTCCCCCCTCAGATAAACTGTGTCATCCTGATCCAGCGAATACTACTCTCTTCGCGGAAAACCGGCAGGACTCCCGGCAGAAAATGCATAGACGTTTTCATATAAAAAGCACGTTCAGAACGACATCTCCAAGTATAAAGCAAAGGAAAAATATTGTCCATAATCAACCATTTTCGTTCCAGCGTCCGTGTAAAAGCCTGTCCGCAGAAACACAGGGCTGCCTATGCTTCACGAATTCTGCGATTCAGTTCGTTTAGAACTTTTTTCTTATCTGCGCTCCATTTGGGAGCAAGAAGCAGATTTTTCGGCCCGTCACCGGTCAGTCGGTGAATTACCGTCTCCGGAGGCAGCAGTTTCAGACAGGCCACTACAAGATCGCAATAGCTCTCCAGGGTAAAGCCGGATGTCTGAAAAGCCGAGGGATCCCTTTCAAAGATAGAGCCGTATTCGGTTCCTTTCAGAATATGAAGAAGCTGAAGTTTGATGCCATCCAGCCCCGGATTCAGGCCTGCAAGAAAACGGACGGTTTCCAGCATATCTTCTCTGCCTTCCCCCGGCAGTCCCAGAATCACATGCACAATCACTTCCAGTCCGGCCTGCTTCAGCCGCCTGTAGGCATCCAGAAAGACAGGAAGCCGATACCCCCGGTGAAAGGCTTCCGCCGTCTGCTCATGAATCGTCTGGAGTCCAAGCTCCACCCAGACAGGCTTGATATGATTCAATTCGGCCAGCATCTGCACCTTATCCTGTTCCAGACAGTCCGGTCTGGTTCCTACAGAAAGTGTGACAATCTCCGGCCGTTCCGCAGCCTCCGTAAATATTCGGCGCAGATGATCCGTTTTGCCATAAGTATTGGTATAACTCTGAAAATAAGCGATGTACTTTCTTTCCTCCGGGCTGACAGAGCGGGGAAATTTGGAATCTACCCTCTTTTTTGCTTCCGCGATCTGTCTCTCCACAGAGACAGGTTCTGTCGCAAAATCTCCGGAGCCGCCTGCGGAGCAGAATGCGCAACCGCCCCACCCAAGGGTTCCGTCCCTGTTCGGGCAGGTACAGCCGGAAGAAAGAGACAGCCGGTAGACCTTCTGCCCGTATTTTTGCTTCATATACTCTGAGACCGTCAGAATCCTCATTTAATGCCGCTGCTCCTTGTTCGCATAGGTCTCGCAGAATCTTCCCATAAAGGAAGGCTTCTCGCCGGACGCGCAGAGGTGAGAAATATCTCCCACCCTGAGACAGCGGAAAGAAGCAGTTCCCTCCTGCCTCTCCTCCGTGACCAGTTCTGTCAAAGAGGATGGCTGCATACCAAGACAGTGCCAGAGAATAAAAGGAGATACATTCCAAATGTGCGAAAGAAGGACGCAGCTGACTCCAAAATGACAGAAGAGCGCAACGGTCTTTGTGTTTGCCTCACAGACACGATAGATTTTTCCGTCTCTTTCATAGCCATAATCCGCCAGCAGCCTGTCCAGACTGCCTGTAACGGAGTCGTATAATTCATTCAGGCCGCTCGTCCTCCCAATCTCTGACTCTCTCCAACCCTGATTATCCAGATATTCCGGCTGTGTACTCCAGGCGGAGGGAAGCATATCCCAGAAGATACGATTTCGATACGTTCCATCCGTTTTTTTCGGTGTATCGGAATATGCTCTCTGAAGATTTTGGGAATCGTTGATATCCAGAATGCCCGGAAACTCCTGAAGCCAGTCTTCTACGATTGCCCTTTTGCGGATTTTTTCCTCTGTGTAAGAGGCAGTCTTTCTCGCACGGCCAAGAGGTGAGACATAGATACTATCAATGTGCTGCTGTCTGGAGATCATATCCGCCAGAAGTTCAGCCTCCTTTTCCCCTTTTTCCGTTAAAGTATCATGTATATAATCCGGATCTCCGTGACGAATCAACAGCAAACGCATCTCTGTCTCTCCTATAAATTAATCTATAAAATTTTCCGCAGTATCCTTTTCTCCGGTTCCTGCTTTTCTCTTACTGTCCGTTCAGCAATTCCGTAATCTCCACCCATTTGGATCCGTCATTTTCCGGCATGACGACGTAATTTGGATTGTACGGATCCGGATAAATCCAGTAGCGTACCGCCTGAGCGCCGGAGCTGTCTGTATCGGTTTTTTTATAAATCGTACCAGCTCCTGCCGGTGTCTGAAACAGTTTCGTATCATCCGCAACCGTTACTGTTTTAGTGACCGTCAGCCCGTTATAGCTGGCCGTCAGTGTCACCCGTCCGGCCTTATTCCCCGTAAAATACCCGCTGCTGTCAATACTTCCGATTGTCGTATCTGAGACAGACCATGTCACCTTTGTGCGGTCAGCCGTCTCTGTACTCCCGCTGCTCCAGTGAACCGCAACTGACATCTGCTCCGTTTTGCCCACAGAGATCGTATCTGCTCCTGTAATGCCGATGGATTGGATATACGGCGAACTTGCATTTGGAACACTGATAGAACAGAAAGCACTAAAACCATATTCCGCTGTTATACGGGCTTTTCCCTGTTTTTTTAAGGTAACCAGTACTTCCGCTGTGACAGTCGCAATATCTTCCTTATTTGAGAACCATTGCGCCTGATCTGTGACATCGGTGCGGGTGCCGTCCGTTGCGATTGCATAGGCATGCAGTTACACCGTTGTGCCGACAGGAAGAGAACTCACCGGGGACGGATCTATTTCCAAACCGTACAGATCAAAAGCTGTAACCGCGCACTGCGCTGTTTTCCCGTTCTCTACTGTGGCGGTAACAGTCGATGTCTCCTTGCTGTTAAGGGTGAGCCTTCCGTTTTTATCCACGGATACAATTGAGTCATCCGAGGAAGACCAGATTATCGTCCCCTCGTAAGGGCGAACGGTTCCGTCAGACATATTTTCTACGACACTCAGCTGCCCCGTGCTGTTTACCATACCAGACCAGGAAGACGGATTGATTGCGATCCCCGTCGAAACCGGCCGTGCCTCCGACCCGTCTTATCTTTACGCGCAGATTTTTGCATACCGTCAGATGTTCCTTATAATGTCTTTTACATCAGGCTCAAAACATGATAACATAAAACCGCTTCGTTGTTAAAATATTTTATTTGATAACTACAGTGGCAAAAGTCCGACACCACGCATTCGTGCAACCAGGTGGTGGAACTTGTTGACACGCCCCACGTGAGGCTCGAAGTGGCGTGTAAGCGACACGGAGTTGCCGGATGGGGCGTTTTGTAAATCTGCTCTCATTCCCAGGAGGTATTCATGTTCTTTATTCTCAGCGGTTTTACCATGCTTGCAATGATACCCGTTTTTCTTGCCATCCTGCCTGCCATTGTCCTGATGGTTTATGTCTACCGCCAGGATAAAATAGAGCCGGAACCGCCTGCCCTCCTGATAAAGCTGGTCGGAGCAGGTGTCCTGGCCGGGCTGCTTTCCATGATTCTGGAACAGATCGGCACGGTCTTTCTAAACCTGGGAATCCCGGAACGATCCGGAAGTCTTTACACGATCCTGATGGCCTACCTTGTCGTAGGCGTCGTAGAGGAGGGAACCAAATACGGGCTGATGGCTTCCATTACCTGGAAAAATCCGGCGTTTAATTTCCGCTTCGATGGAATTGTCTACGCTGTTTTTGCTTCCCTGGGGTTTGCCGCCTTTGAGAATATTCTGTACGGATTCCGTTATGGTGTCGGAACGCTTGCCACCAGAGCATTTCTGTCCATACCCGGACATATGGCTTTTGCCGTTATTTTCGGGATTTTTTACGGACATGCCAAGAAAAATGCCGATCTGTCTTACTACCGCCCCTCAAAAAGAATCCTTGCAAGGGTACAGAATATCATCGGATATGCCCTTGCCGTCTTATTTCACGGTACCTATGACGCCTGCCTGATGACAGGAACCGGAATCTCCACCTTGATTTTTGTCCTGTCGGTTGTTCTGATTTATGTTGTCATATTCTTTGTCATCCGCAGAGAATCCCGGTTCGACCAGCCTGTGTAACAGCGCGTAGCCATCCGTAAAAATATTATTATATCTTCACTGCTTATTTATTGTCTGCTATGGAAAATAAGAATAAGAAAAGAAATACCATTACAATTATACTGCTGGTTCTGATTCTTGCCGCGCTTTGTCTGGGCATAGCCGTCATGGTCTGTACGATGACCGGCCTTTCGCTCCCCTTTGCAGGGAATTTTTTGTCCGAATCCGCTCCGGACAGCGGGACTTCTTCTGCCTTCTCTGCCCCCTCCGGCGCCAGTGTCTCCCCGGACTTTACTGAAACTGTATCAGAAAGTGCTTATGAAGTCTCTGCTGTTTCTGTCTCTGCCCCTGCGGTATCGGAAACACCGACGCCCACGCCGGAACCGACGCCGGATCCGGAAAAATACAATACCGGAGATGTCTGGGCGCTGGTACTGGTCAATAAAGAGCACCCGCTGCCAGACGGATATACCCCGCAGGTCACGGTGGTAGAAAATGACCAGTCCACAGATATCCGCTGCGCGGATTCGCTGACGCAGATGCTTGCCGACTGCAGAGCTGCGGGATACAACCCGCTTGCGATCTCCGGCTATCGCACCCATGAGACACAGGAACTTTATTTCAACAATACTGTCCAGATGTATGTAAACCAGGGAATGGACGAAGCTTCCGCTGAGACAGCAGCCGCTACATCAGTAGCCATACCGGGAACCAGCGAACACGAGCTGGGTCTTTCGGTTGACATCGGCACTACATCCAATACAGATATCAATTCCTCCCAGGACAACGACCCGACACAGCTCTGGCTGCAGGACAACTGCTGGAAGTACGGCTATATTCTGCGATATCCTCCGGAAAAATCCGATCTCACCGGCATCATCTATGAATCCTGGCATTACCGTTATGTCGGAACGACAGCTTCCAAAGTCATCCACGAAGAGAACCTTTGTCTGGAGGAATACCTTCAGAAATATGTGGAACCCTTTACCAGTCTCGAAGAAATCAACCGGGCAGCAATGGCCTCGCTGGAGAACTCCGGTCAGTCCGGCTGATTTTCCTACGATAATTCATCCAGCGTTTTGCCGTAGGAGGGGAGAAATTCTTCTGTAAAATCCCGAACCTCCGGATAGCGGCCGCACATTTCACCAACCGCTTTTCCAATAGTCTGCTTTGCCGTCCGGAACTCCGTGTTTCCGGACTTTTCCTCCTCCAGGCACTTGATATAGGCTGACAGCTTATCCGCCGCCTTCACCAGGCCGCGAAGATACTTTTCCTCCTCGGTCTGATCCGCCCGGAAGATTTTCTCGTACACAGGGCGCAGATCCTCTGGCAGCTGTTCCAGAAGACGGTTTTCTGCCATTTCTTCTACTTTCCGGTAGGCGGTGCGAATATCCCGGTTGCTATACTTCACAGGCGTCGGCATATCCCCGGTGATAATTTCCGAGGCATCATGATACAGACCGATCAGCGCAGCCTTCTCCGCGTTCAGTCTTTTACCGTAGCGCACATTGCCGATGATGCAGAGCGCGTGGCCGATCATGGCGACTTCCAGAGAATGTTCGCTGATATTTTCCGGGCGGGTGCTCCGCATCAGCGCCCATCGTTCAATATACTTCATTCGGGATACGGTTGCAAAAAAATGCCACGTGTCCGTTTTCTTCTTCATGCTTTCCTTCCTCTTCTTGTTTCTGCGAACAGCTCAGGATGCCTCTCTGAAATGCTCCTTTTGTGTCATCATCCAGATAACAAGCTGGTAATAAGAAGTACCCTTCTATCTTTCTTTTAAAAAGAAACGAATGCCATTATACTCTATGGAAGGAAAAAACTCCATATCCTTTTCATCCATCTCTTCCGCTACGGGGTATTAGAATTGTTTTTTCATGGTGCGGATAAAATCCGGATCGGTACCGCAGCAGCCGCCCAGCAGAGAGGCTCCATCACGATAAAGGACAGCCATTCCCTTCGCGAAGGTCTCCGCATCCATGTCATAGGTGGCATTGCCTTTTTTATCAAATACCGGAAGTCCGGCATTTGGTTTTGCAAGAACCGGTATCCTTGCTTTTCCCGCAAGATTGCGCACAACCGTTTCCAGCTGTACGGGATTCATATTGCAGTTCACACCGAATGCGGAAATGCCCTCGCTCTCCAGCACCGGAAGAGCCTCGTAGACCGTTCCGTCATAGTAGGTGTGTCCGTCGGTTCCGGAAAGCATGCTGGCAATAACCGGAATCTTCCCGCCCGTCGCGTCATTCACCGCATCACAGGCGATCAGTGTTTCTGTCACAGACATCATGGATTCCACCACAACCAGATCCACTCCTGCCTCCAGAAGCGCCGCCGCCTGTTCCCGATAGATCTCGAAAATCTGCTCATCCGGCATATCACCTCCCGCGGAAACCGGAAGCTTCCCAGTGGGTGAAAGATCCCCTGCCGTCAATGCTCTTCCTGCGGATACCGAGAGCGAAAATCCGGCCAGCCTGAGATTCATGTCCCGGACGTGATCCTGCATCCCGAACCGGGAGAGTACTGCTCTGTTTGCGCCAAAAGTCGGCGTATAAATGATCTGCGACCCTGCCTCGATATACTCTCGCTGCAGCTTCTGTATCACCTCCGGATTCTCCAGCACCCACAGCTCCGTGGAAACGCCGTGCGGCATGCCTGCTGCAAAAAGATTGGTCCCGGTGGCTCCGTCCAGAATAACCGGCCCGCTGGAAACCATCTTGCGAAACTCTTCCTTCGTCATATCCGCCCTCCTGCCGCGTCCTTCGGCTGCCCATACGGGTTTTTCCATCTTTCTCTGGCTCCTGTTAAGCAAGCCCTGCTTCTGCGCCGTTGCTGTCTGCAGAAACTGTCAAACTTTATTCCCCTGCATTTTCCTTCCAGGCAGCGAGAAAGCTCTGTTCCATATCGCATTTCAAATGAATTCCTTTTTCCTCCAGAACCTTCTGCAAAGCCGAAAGAGTGTCCGCCACATCTTCCCGGTTGCAGCTTTCTCCCATATGGCCGATCCGGACGACCTTTCCGGCAAGCACATCAAAGCAGCCGGATATCAGAATTCCGTATTCCTTTGCCATTCCCCTCAGGATTTCTTTGTCCGTAATGCCGTCCGGCACACGGATCACCGTAACTGTATTAGACATTCCGTCCTCCAGATACAATTGCAGGCCGGATTCCCGGACTGATTTCCGGACGGCCCCGGCAATCCGTGCGTGCCGCTGGTACACATCCGGGTCGGCAAAAAAATTATCCAGAGCCTGCCGAAGCCCCCGGATATCACTTGCCGGCATCGTGTAAGGAAACCACTGATCCCGGTAATAATTTTTTATTGCCGGGATGCTCGCGTAAAAGCTGCGCACCGGAGTCTTTCGGCTTTCCATGGAACGGAATGCCCTTTCGCTGACCCAGATCATGGTCAGTCCCGGAGGACAGGACAGCGCCTTCTGAGAGCCGCCGCAGAGGATATCAATTCTACTTTTCGAGAGATCCAGCGGTTCTCCAAACATCCCCGCAACAGAATCTGCCACGGTCATAATACCATAGGAATCCAGAATCCGGCTGATTGTCTCCACATCGTTCAAAACACCGCTGGGAGTGTCGCAGTGTACAACAGTAGCATATTTGAAAGCGTGATCCTTCTCCAGATACCGCTTCAGCACATCTGGGTCTACCGGCCGATGATAGTCCAACGTGTAAAGGACCGGGATTCCTTCATATAATTTTACGAAATCCGCAAATCCCTTTCCGAATATTCCATTGTCAATCACCAGAACCCGGTCCCCCGGTTCTGTCAGAGACGCACAGGCGGCCTCCAGTCCCAGAATTCCCTCTCCTCCCAGGATAAATGCCTCCTGTTCTGTGTGAAGTGCCTTGGAGAGCATTCCGCAGGTTTCCTTATAAAAATCAAAAAAAGCAGGGTCAATATCCGGATTGGTAAATGGAAGTGCTCTTGCCCGCATGACATTTTCTCTTACCTGCGTCGGCCCCGCCGTCATAATTTTATACATCTCTTCCGCCTCATTTCCTGCCTCCGTATCTCTCCGGAGGTCGTCTATTCATCGTATTTTTCAGTTCTCTTCTTTTTACATTTATGCTGTTCTGCCCGCGGGTCTTCCTACTGAACGGGTTACTCTCCGCAGGACAGGAAGCATCGCCATAACAATAACCGCTGCCACGCCAACCTGGCAGATGTTTCCAGGAACAGACCCGATCGGGGCGATCCAGTTTCCGTAAAGGATAACCTCCGCGAAGTAATAGCCGACAATCTTGATGACCAGGGCAAGAATCATAGAAACAGCATCATTGATTGCCGTGTTTTTAATCGGCCTGTGCTCGGCGAACCAGCCGATCTCGTACCCCATCAGACCGACAATGACAAAGGTAAACGGAGCCCATGCGGTCCAGCCGCTCAGGAGATCAAATAATCCCATGCCGATTCCCCCGGCAAGGGCACCGGTTTTCTTTCCGAAAAGAATGGCCGCTATGAAAAGAGGAACATTGCCCAGATGGATCAGTCCGCCGCTGCCCATAAAAGGAAGCCGGATATTAATCAGCCAGGTAGCGACATAGGTCAACGCTATCATCAACGCAGTAACCACCATGTTCTGAATTTTTCTGCCCTCATTCTGCGCATATGTTCCCATCTCTTTCTTCGATATGCTGTTTCCGTCATTTTCTGCTCTGCTCTGCATATCAGAACTCCTCCTTCTTTGTCCTGTCCGCCGGATCCCATCTGAATGGAATCCGGTTCAACGAATACCGTACAGCCTCATGCTCCGCACGCACGGACTATACACTTGTATAATTCTTTTCTGGTTATATTGGTATCGCCAACTCCGGAATATTTTTTATTACCAGATTTACCAGGAGTTCTCATTTTCTCACACACGGACATATACAGAATACATATAGCAGAACATAAAGCCGGCAAAGGCATCTGTCCGAAAGCGCAAAGAACGGGAAAGCCTCAGCACTGACTTTCCCGTTCTTAAAAATAAAAAGGAAGGAGAATGTGGCATTTCAGCCACTCATATGAAAAAGAAACTAGAAACTTGAAATCTTTTTATCTTGTTTCTATGTTCTCAATCATAAAGGCTAAATGTGATTCCCCTGTGTATTCGATTTGGACATTTCGTAAACTTTCCTGTTACAGATTGTTCATAATTTGACAAGGCTTACGGCATGTCGTTCGTATTCTTTCCGCTCCTGATCAGATGTCCTCTGTCCGTGGGATTGACCGTTCCCTGAATGGAGACGTCCAGAAAATCCTTTCCTCCCTGCTCCAGAATCTGCCTGATAATCGGAAGGCGGAAAACCTCCTGACTGTCTCCTGTATACGCCAGAGCGTCCGCAATGACTGCATCCCCCGGTGTTTCGCAGTAACGCACCTCGATATCCTCTCCGTCAAAATAAAGATTTATTTTCCTGCAGCAGGCTTCCTCCAGAAATGAAATTGTCAGCAGGAGCACAACCCGGTCATACTCATCGGTAGCGATCCTGCCGGTTGTTCCGATGTAATAGGGCTCTCCGTGAATACTGATCTCGCTGATTTCGGGCTCTGCAAACCCGACCTTAACCGGATGAATTTCCTCTCCCTCATACAGGAGAACGTTCATGGTTCCATTCACGTCTGCAAAGCCAATTTTTTTGATACCATCCGTATAATTATTATGAACAACCTGGCAGATCAGCGGAAAAACCCCGGTTCTTCCGTTTTCCATCTGAAAGGTGTGATTTTTCAGGATTCCCAGCATCTCCTGCGGGGACATGACTGTGGATTTTGGCGCCCAGAGCCCCCATCCCTTTCTGGCTCTTCTGACCTTTTTGAAGTCCGGCGGCAGCTGGGCAAGATTTCTGTTTACGGCATCCTCCAGAACCGCGCTTCCAAGGCCGGATCCACCGTACACATCATGACCACTGTATAAAGCAACCTGTTCCTCCAGTTTTTTCAGCTCCCTCGGATTTTCACGGAGAGGAACCGGCGACGGATGATAGGAAACTCCCCAGAATTTGCGCAGAATTTCTGTCAGGCTTCCCTCCTGAAGAAGCTCGCGGTTCCCTGAATTCACCATCAGTATCATATCGTCATCCGGATAGCAGATCACATCCTGTCCGAAAAGACCGTTCATCGCGAAACCGCCCGGACGCTGTTCCATCCAGCACTGATAACCGTAGCCAAACTTATCATTCTCCACCTGCCGGGAGGTCATGCTCTCAATCCAGTAGGCGGGCACAATCTGCTGCCTATTCCAAAGTCCCTTATTCAGCATCATCTGGCCGATTTTGCAGGCATCCTCCGGGCGGATAAAGCATCCCCATCCTCCCTTTGTATAGCCTCTGGGGCTCTCTTCCCAGAAAATCTCCTTTATTCCCATCGGATCGAAAAGCCTGGTCTTCAGAAACTGGAACATGGTAATTCCGGAACGTTCCTGAATGGCGGCTGAAATCATAAAAGAGTTCATGGAATTATACTCGAACCTGGTTCCGGGCTCAAATTTGCAGCCGGCAGACATAAAATTCGCACACCAGTCGCTGCTCTCAATGGCACCGGCCTCGGAATACTCCACCCCGCTGGTCATAGTCAGAAGATGGCGGATCGTCACCTTTTTTCTTCCGATCCGGCTGAGCAGACGTATTTTATCCGGAAAAATATCATCAATACTCTCATCCAGGCCGAACAGCCCCTCCTGAATGGCAAGACCAGCCGCCAGACCGGTAAAGGTCTTGCACATGGAATGTGTGATATGCCACATTCCCCTCTGATAAGGAGAAAAACTGCATTCTGAGATGATCTTCCCGTGTCGGATGACGATTGCCTGATGAATATTGGCGTCCGGACTTCCTTTCAGAGCCTCCAGATATTCCCTGACATGGGCGGATTCGACCCCCTGTGATTCCGGAGACTCTCTGGGAAACGGCTGTTCCACAGGCTCTCCCCGAAAGTGCGGCTTCTGCGGAATGAAATCGATTTTTCCGATCTGCCCGGTCTGCCGCGCCAGCAGTTTAAAGAAAAGCTGAATAAACGAAAAGCTGATCTCTGCCATAAATTTCGTACCCTTTTGCGCCTTCTATTTACACCATTGTCTGTGCCGAAACTGTTTTCGCAGGCTCCTTGTTCTTATCCCAGATAATCCCCAGTCCCTTTAACAGCAGACTGTCGTCCACCGTAATACGGTGACGGCAGAAAGGTGCCAGAATCCGCCCCATTCCTCCCGTGGCGAGAATTGTCGGGAAAACACCGAGCTCTTCCTCAAACCGATCCAGTATTCCGTCTATCGCCCCGGCTGATCCGTACACAATTCCTGCACGCATGGCATTTACCGTGTCCTTGGCAATCGCCCTGTCCGGCTTGGAAAAATCGACGGCAGGAAGAAGGGATGTGTCTTTTACCAGCGCCTGCAGGGAAGTGCCCGGTCCCGGAAGAATAACCCCGCCCAGATATACCCCTTCCCCCGACACAACAGTCATGGTGGTTGCGGTACCGATGTCGATAATCACCGCTGGCAGCGGATAATCATGTACGGCAGCGACCGCTGTTGCCAGAAGATCCCCCGCAATCTGGTCGGCAGAAAGTCCGTTCATATCCAGAGCAAGGCCTGTTTTCACTCCCTGTCCCAGCACAAGCGGCCGTTTTCCGATGAGAATCTGCACCGCTTCCGCCACTACATCCGTTATCTCCGGTACAACGGAAGACATAACACTCCCTTCGAAAGAAGCTTCTTCTTTCTCCATCTGAAGCACCTGCCGGATTCCGGCGGCGTATTCATGCGCGGTCTGCTGCCGGTCTGTCGTCATCTGCACTCGCTTTACCGTTTCATTCTTTTCATTCAGGCATCCCAGAACCATGTGGGTATTCCCGATATCTATTGCCAGAATCATTGTTCTCCTCACGTTAAAATGAATAAACCGGATAAGTTTTCTTCTCTGCCACCGACTGGCCGATATAGCAAAGGAGGGACACCGAAGAGATTATTCTCTTTTGCGTCCCTCTATGATCCATTGTTACTTGTCTGTTTTTACCTTCAGCCTGCCGCCTTTGCCGGTTCCAGTTTCACTGCGCGGAAAATACGCATAACAACCGGTGTAAGCGCGACGTTTATCCCAAACTCCACAAGAAAATTCAGGCCGATAAACGTCGTAAGGAAAACCAGAAGAAGATTGCTGCCGGTTCCCAGTGCATCCTGAATCAGACTTCTGAAGATGGTAAGGCAGCCCACACTGAAGATCCCTGTGTTAACAACCGGTGCGATAACAGCTGCCATGACCACACCGAGGTAAAAGCTTGCCTTCCGGAACAGGCGGAAAAAAGCACCTGCTGCCAGACCTGCCGCAATACCCTTGAGCAGACAGATCAGAATTGTGGCTGCCGGCTGGTACTCCAGCATGGCGGTAGAAAAAGCTCCTGCCGCTCCAGTAAGAACCTGTATGGAAACAACAACTCCGAATACAGTTCCCAGCACCGCGCCTCCCAGCGGGCCATACATAATGGCTCCTATAATAATAGGAAGCATTGTCAGCGTTACTGTAAAGGGTCCCAGCGGTATGACAACCGCCGCCTGCAGGATGATGACAATAGCTGTTAAAACAGCCAGTACAGCGAGTCTCTGTGTGTTACCTTGTTTCTTATTCATTTTTATACCTCCTGCTGCTGTTTCGGGTCAATCCCGAATATAGCGCAGGATTATTATAACGCATAGTTGTATCAGTGACAAGAATCAGAATTTATCCTCTCAGAGAATCCGCCACTGCGTCCGCCAGCATTCCCAGATCCTCCTCCTGATTCTCTCCCAGATGAGACGCTACCGTAACTCTTTCATTGAGCACCGTAATGGTTTTCATTTCTTCATCCAGGAACTGGTGCATCAGATCTCCGGACCGGATCGCCCAGGATCCGTTTTCGATCAGGGCAAATACCCTGTTCTGCACATTCAGCGCTTTCATATCCTCCAGGAAATTCAGCATCGGCGGAAAGATTCCCAGATTATAGGTGCAGGATGCAAGAATTACATGGCTGACGCGAAACACCTCCGCAATCAGATAGGATACATGGGTGCTGGAAACATCAAACATAGAAACATTCCGGATCCCTTTTTCTGCCAGCTTTGTCGCGATTGCCTGCGCCGCCTGCTCGGTATTTCCGTACATGGAGGCATAGACGATCATGACTCCCTTCTCTTCCGGTTCATAAGATGCCCAATGATTGTATTTATCCAGCAGGTAGTCCAGGTTATTTCTCCAGACCAGGCCATGAAGCGGACAGATAAACTTAATCTGATCCAGAACCGGCGCCGCCTTGTTCAGCAGTTTCCGGATATGCGGACCGTATTTCCCGACAATGTTAGTCAGATAACGACGGTTGGAGTCAATCCAGTCCCGGTCATAATCCACCTCATCATTAAACAGCCTGCCGTCCAGAGCCTTGAAAGAACCGAAGGCATCCGCGGAAAACAGCGCTCCGTTTGTAAGATCCAGTGTGACCATCGCCTCCGGCCAGTGCACCATGGGAGCTTCCAGATATGTGACCGTATGTTCTCCGAAACAGGTTTTGTCTCCTTCTTTTACTGTGATTGTTTTATGGCCGTCGGCATGAAATCCAAACTGTTTCATCAGCATAAAGCCTTTTTCTGTACTGATAATTTCCGCTTTCGGATAACGGTTCAGCACCACCTGAAGAGATGCGGCATGATCCGGCTCCCAGTGGTTGACCACTACCGTATCCAGTTCCCTTCCGTCCAGGACATACTCCAGGTTTTCCATCATCTGGCGGCATCCGTCCCAGTCCACTGTATCGAACATTACTGTTTTCTGATCCAGCAGAAGATAAGAGTTATAGCTGACTCCTTCCGGAATCGGATGAATATTTTCAAACAGCGTCAGCCTGTGGTCATTGGCGCCGATCCAGTATAAATTATCTGTCACTTTTCTAACAATATGCATGTGAGACCTCCTGTCTGGCACTTTGCTTACGTTTTTGATCCGGTTTTTCCCGGTTGTTTTCCTGTCCTTGTTATTCTGGTCTTTTCAGGACTTCTGTTTCTTCCCTTACTACTGAATAGATACAAACATATACACCGATCTCAGTACCGACTGGTACCGAAACAGCAGGAAGCCCGTCATAGTCAGGCTTCCTGGAAATGCGCCTTTGGCTCCGCGCACTCCGGACATACCCAGTCGTCCGGAAGTTTCTCAAACGGTGTCCCCGGCGCAATATCCGCGGACGGATCTCCCTTTGTCGGATCGTATTCATACCCGCATCCGTCACAGACCATAAGTTTGTAAGACGGTTTTTCCTTCTTCGGCTCTGCTCTTCGGATCTTTTTCATGGGCGGCGCCTGCTTTTTGGCACCAGTATCCAGCGCTTCCGAAAGCAGAGGAAGAATTTCCCTGATATCTCCGACAATGCCGTAATCGCAGTTTTTGAAAATCGGGGCATTGGCGTTGTTATTAATCGCCACGATTGTAGAAGCGTCTATGATCCCCTTCAGATGCTGCACTGCCCCGGAGATACCACAGGCTATATACAGATTGCCGTGGAATTTCTGTCCGGACATCCCTACATAGCGGTCTATCGGAACATACTGGAGTGTCTCCGCAACCGGACGTGAGGATCCGATCGCAGCCCCTGCGGCCTCTGCAAGATCACGGATTAATTTCATATTTTCTTTGGAGCCAATTCCCCGTCCTGCAGAAACAACTCTTTCTGCCTTATTAATCGGAGTATCAGCCGGAATCCCGACCGTAAAATCATAGCCGTCCGCTTTCAGGTTTTCTACCAGAGCGTCTACTTTTTCCTGTGCGGTACCCTTCTTGAAGATTTGTTTTTTACGCGGGCCGGTAATCCCGGCACTATCCGTCCGGACAGGCACCGGGTTCTCCTTTTTCGGCGGTTTTCCAAGCAGATGTCCGGAGATTACCACACGCATGATTTCATTCGTTCCCTCATAGATCTGGGTAATTTTGGCGTCACGGTACATCCTTTCCACGTCCATTCCCCGCAGATAGCCGTTCCCTCCGTAAATCTGAACCGCCTCCTCGGAAATCCGGACAGCGGCATCCGAGGCATACTGCTTGGCCATAGCCGCTTCCATGCCGTAGGGTTCGCCGTTCTGCTTTAATTCTGCTGCGCTGTAGACAAGCATTCTGGCCGCCCGGATGCGCGTAGCCATATCGGCGATCTTAAAACCGATAGCCTGCTGAAAAGCAATCGGCTTATGGAACTGAACCCTCTCCTTTGCGTAATTCATACAGCTTTCATAGGCTCCCTGCGCAATTCCCAGAGCCTGCGAAGCAATCCCGATTCTGCCTCCATCCAGCGTGGCCATGGCAATACGGAATCCTTCTCCTTCTTTTCCAAGCAGATTCTCTTTCGGAACTTTAACATCCTGGAAGATCAGCTGGGCGGTGGCAGAAGACCGAATTCCCATCTTGTCATAGTGATCACCAAAGGTAAATCCTTCCCATCCTTTCTCTACGATAAACGCGCTGATTCCCCTTGTTCCGATTCCCGGCGTCGTAACCGCAAAGATCACGTAGGTGTCCGCCTCGCCTCCATTTGTGATAAATATTTTCTCTCCATTTAGAATATAAAAGTCTCCGTCCAAAACCGCGGTAGTCTCCGTTCCCCCGGCATCCGAACCTGCGTTCGATTCCGTAAGGCCGAAAGCTCCAAGCTTCTTACCCTTTGCCAGAGGAACCAGATATTTCATCTTCTGTTCTTCAGTTCCAAAGGCATAGATCGGCCAGCTGCCCAGCGAGACATGAGCGGAAAGGATAACCCCTGTTCCGGCATCCACCCGCGCAAGCTCTTCTACTGCAATGGAATAGGTCAGAATGTCTTTTCCTGCACCACCGTATTTTTCCGGATACGGAAGTCCCATCCAGCCGTTATCCGCCATTTTTCTAACCACATCTCCGGGAAAATGACTTTCCCTGTCCCACTGGAACGCATAGGGCTTGATTTCCGCTTCCGCGAATGCCCTGATTTCTTCGCGGAATTTTTCATGTGCCTCCGTACATTTGAATTGCATAGCAGTCCTCCTTTTCTAAAACGATACGTTTGTTTTTATTCTTTGAGATCCGGATTCCCATGCAGAAGATCATAGATGGAATAGCGGCTCAGTTCTCTGTCAATCTTTTTCTGAATTTTTAAAAGTCCCTCTTGCACCTGGCAGGAGCATTTTTTTTTATCCTTCCAGTCGCACCGGTATCCCGGCACAAGACATTTTCGAAGCTCAGATCTGTTTTCCAGAATTCCCATCAGGTCCAGGAGCGTAAACTGACGGAGATCCCCTGTCAGCCTGCTTCCTCCGTGCACTCCGCTTGTGTTTGAAACAATTCCCGCGTCTCTGAGTTTTCCCAGAATTTTATAGGCAAATTTTAAGGGAATGTTTTCCTCTTCACAAACCACTTTCACAGAATGCACCTGCCCGTCCTCCAGTGCACGTATAATTCGGATTGCATAATCAGTTTCGTTTGTAATCATAGTTTCCTGCCATTTCTGGTACATAAATCTTTGCAAAGATATCTTGATAATATCAATATATATTTGTTGACTGTTTTAGTCAACAATTCTGCATATTTCCAAATTATTTTTTACGAAATATATAATTATTCAATAAGAAAACAGGGCAGTCTGCACAATAAAAACATAAAAAAAGAACGGAACTCCTGCAAAACAGGCTTTCCGTTCTCTCTTTAAAAAACAGGGGATGAGAGAATCGAACTCCCACCAAAGGTTTTGGAGACCCCTATCATACCATTTGACCAATCCCCTAACTATGAAGTTGATAAAAAAAAATGACGTCTCCGCCATTTTTTCGTACCTTCAAAACTGCATATACTCTTTCCAAACGCCCCGCAATTCCATGAACCGCTCCACGCCTCAGCTCCGCCCTCTCGCTTCGCTTCCGCGCTTCCCTGATCTAGCCCTCGACCGATTAGTAACAGTCAGCTCCATGCATTGCTGCACTTCCACCTCTGCCC
>OCTW011571214.1_pt1 | contig 23977 bp, 24 predicted proteins | sample 1539671 | NCBI WGS metagenome assembly OCTW01 (sample SAMN02144230, study PRJEB22623) | gut metagenome | biome: sheep rumen | host: Ovis aries | place: New Zealand | reverse complement strand
GAGCAGGAAGTCCTCGATGTTCTGCGATGCCAGAATAAAAGCCGATTCTTTCTTTCGTACTCGTTTCATTCCGTTGCGGATATACTCTATTGCAGTCAGGTTACTGAGGAACAGATACAGCTCATCGACCGCCGCAACCGTGTTGCCTTTGCCCAGGAGCTGATTGCTCATATAGCTGAGAATGTTGAACAGCATTGTGTCCTTCAGCTTTTTGTTGGTGTCCATAAGTCCTTTAACTCCGAAGCAAATAAACTCGCTGTCGTTGATGTTGGTGTGACCGTTGAAATATTTTGACTCCGCTCCCTTGCACATAGAGTGCAGTCCGAGGCAGATGTTCTGCAGAATTTTCTCCGTGTAGAGGTGCTTTTTGCTGCTGTCGAATGCCATGAATTCCTGCTCTAAAAGGTCATAGAAGTCACTCATCATCGGATAGTCCTCATCGATCAGTGTATCAAAGTCAGTTGTATCGTCTATGCCATATCTGGCGTAGAGTTTTAACAGCATGATCTCAATGGTGTCTATCTCTGCATCGGTAAAATCCTTGTAGGCTCTGAAAAAGTCCTTGAGATATGATATATGCTGACTAAGCCGGGACACCTTGCGGAATGTTTCGGGAACAGGTTCGTCGCCCGGACGGTCGCCGTCTGTCCATGCCTTTGGCTCTAATGGATTTATCATATATTCGCCGCTCATCATGTCGATATATGTGCCGCCCAAGTTTCTGCACAGTTCCTCATACTCATGTTCAGGGTCAAGGCACAGAATGCTTTTCCCTGCTTCACGCAGGTTGCACAGCAGGAGCTTCATCAGATAGGACTTGCCCTGACCGCTGTTTCCGAGGATAAGGGCATTACTGTTGGTTTTATCCTCAGTTCTTTTATCAAAGTCCACAAGCACATTGCTGCCGTACTTATCTCTGCCAAGATAGAAACCGTGTTCATCGGTCTTGCCCGAATAGTTAAGCGGATACATATTTGCAACACTTGATGCAGGCAGCACTCTCTCATACTGCGCCCCGAAACAGTTACTGCCTGCCGGCATAGCGGAAAGAAAGCCCTCTTTCTGACGGAGTATAAGGCGGTCGATAGATATTTTAGAGCGTGTCAGCTCCATCTGAATATCCGCCTGCAGCTCTTTGAGCTTATCAAGACTTCCTGCACGGAGTTCTATAAACACAGCACAGTGCAGCAAAGGCTCCTTGTTGCGCCGAAGTTCTGATATAAGCTCGACAACATCATTGATGTTATTCTGAGCCTTAATTGACTCGTTCACATCATTTGTTGTGGTCATCATGTGATTCTTTCTCATTGCCTGCTGAACGATCTTGCGCTGTTCCATGCTGTCAACCAGCCTGTTGTAAATGCGGAGTGTCACGCCGTTGCGGTCGGCAAGGTGGGCAAGGATAGCACCCTCGTCTGTGTTCGGAGGGTATTCCGTTATCGCCCAGCATGACTTATAGAAGTTGCCGCAGACGTAGTATTCGGGATAGAATTTCACAATGCCGGGGATAACCCTGTCAAAATAGTCCTTTGTTTCAAGGATCTCCTGCTGTTCCTCTGTGAGCTGCTTTTTCTTTTTCACCTTTATTTTCTCTGCTTTAGTTTTCTTCAATGCCTGTCACCTCCAGATCAAATTCATCTTCGCCCTCGATATCGGGGATCTCATCACCGATAATAGATGTGCCAAAATACAGTGCGATCATTCGCTTGGCTTCAGATCTGCTCATTCTCCTTGCTGCAAAGCCGTGCTCTGTGAGAGTCTTATCCACTCGGTTGATGATATTGAATATCTGCTCGGGCTTTTCACGTCTGAATCTTACTGCAAACATAAACTGTCGGGCAGAGGACATCTCCAGCTGTATCTCATCAAGAAAATCGTAATCTGCCTTTAACAGCTTGCGGATGTTTTCGTTCGGCTCGGTCAGAAGCCGCTTTTTGATATATGCCTTGTTATCGTCAAAACGTTCGGCACTGTCCGTAGCAATTAGTTCGAGGTCGGGAATGACAGACAGCACCATCATCAGGCTGTGTATCTTGATACCGATATTTGATGCAGACAGCACACTGATATTTGTCGGCTCGACTGCGAACAGAACAAGCTCTGCTTTATCGGTTTTTACGCCGTAACGAGTAAAGCGTTCAAGCCCGATGAGAGCCTGAACGCCGTTTTTCTTTTTCACCAATATTTTCACTCCTTCTGCCAGCGGAACTCCTGCTGTGATGTCAGAAAGAACCGCATAGCGTTTATGATATAGTCCATAACCGATGCCTCATCAGCCCGCAGGCTGAGAAAGGCATAGCACAGAGTTGCTGCGGCAGGCAGCACGTTCCATAGGTTTACGAACACAACTACCGACAATATTATGCCGCCGCATATAATGATAAAATCCCGAACCGACCAGAACCACAGTTTGACCGAGGCTCTGAGGTTTTCGGGGTAGATATACGTTTTCATTTACTTAGCCCCCTTTAGCAAGCCTGCGATCTTTGAGCCCATATTCACGGTATAGCCCACCTGCATCATGTTTACTTTCACACTCGTATCAAGTCCGTACATCTGAGCTATCCTCGGTACCTCTGTTGCCGATAAGCACAGACCCACGGCAATCAGTGCGTGCTGTGTGTAGGTCAGCAGTCCGAGATACAATATTGTTGTCTGTAAAAATGCCGTCAGACACGTTGCAATTACTTGTTTGCACCAGCCATAAAAGCCGTCAGTATATCCTCTCGGAACACCAAACATATACAAGCTCCCGACTGCGATCTGACAAAGCAGTATGCCGCCTCTCTTGATGTTTGCGAATACCACCTTGACTGTGCAGTATCCAAACAGGATAATAAAGAACAGATTAAACAGCGATACCGTCATTCCTACCTCGGCTAAAACACCGAGAGCAGTGCCGCCGACTGATGCACTTGTACTGCCTACAAAGGAGCCGACTAAGTCAAGAGCAAATGAGCCCTGCAGCGACGCACACGTTGCATACAATGTCTGCGGAACTACAGTTACCAGGCTCGCCGCCATAAATCCCTTGAGAATGTTTATTGATGTGTTCTTTATATTCGCATTTCCGTTTTCGTAGGCCACAGCACAGTCAAAGACAGCCACTACAAGACCGCATACAAACAGTATCCAGCCCATTGATCTGAACAGCGCAATGAAGCTCTGCACCCAGGGAAGCGTGAAAACATCGTTTGTTGTGTTGTTAATGAACTCAAAAAGGTCAGCTATTGCACCGTAGATCGTATCAAACAGCCACTCAAACATCATATCCCATACTGCCGAGGTTATCGCATCTGCAGCCGCTCCTACTGTGCTGTCCCACAAAGATGATATTCCGTCGCCTATCCAGTCTACCACATCACCGATCCAGTCAAACATTCTTCCTCACCCCCTTCAAGCTGTACAGATTCGTCAGCTGCTCTCCGTCCTTTCCGTACTGCTTCTGCCGTCTGATGAAGCCTTCTTCTTCAAGGTCTTTCAATGCACGGAAGACAGTTCGCCTTGATATCGCAAGGTCAAGTGCCATTGTAACTGTTGACGGCCAGCAGTGACCTTGCGGATCAGCTCTGTCACACAGATAACAGTAAACCGTTTTTGCTCTGTGCGGCAGACGGCTGATATATATTCTTTTATCTACTATCAATCTATCAATCCCCCAGTAGTTTTACAGTTTTACCGCCCTTCAGCTTTGCAATAAAGGGCTCATCTTCATAAGCCTCCCGTATCTTCTGTTTCGGCTTTCGCTCCGGCGGCGGTTCAGCCGGAGCTGCTGGTTCCGCAGGAGCATATTTTTTCAGCACGGCCTCCATGAGTTTGCCTCTGCCTGAATAGGACACAGCCCTTGCCGCCTTGTCGTCAAGCAGGAACGGCTCACCGAATGTGATGCCCCATTTGAAGTACAGCTTGAGCTTGGAGATCATCGGGTGCGTTCCTGTTTTCATTACCACGAATTGACCCTTTGGCATTGATTTCAGTTCATCGGGTGTCATCAGCGGTCTGCCGATCATTTGTATTGACCGGGAGGATTCTTTTCCCTGTGATACAGAACCTGTCTGAACAGTCTGCTCACCGAGAGCCTTTGACAGTACCTCGGCGCTCTGGCTGTTCGGAGCGAACCCGCCGAAAACCGTGAGCTGTGTATTGTCTGTGATAATCTCCTGTCCTTTCTTGCCGTATTTCTGTTCCAATTGAGCAAATGACTGGATTATAGCCACTATTGATATTTTTCTTGAACGGCCTGCGGAAAACATCGCTTCCAGTCCGTCTATCTTCGGGAACGTACCCAGCTCATCACAGTAAAACATAACACGGTTGTTGAGCGTACCGCCGTTTTCATCGGCTATGGTGAGTATCTCACGGTAGAGCTGCTGTATCAGAAGCGATACCATGAAGTATTTGCTCTGATCTTCCTCCGGCAGTATCACAAAGATCGCTGATTTTTCATTGCAGAACTTTTCTGCATCTATTGCCGTACCGAAGCACAGTATCTGCTCCATTTCGCTGTCCAGAAAGCTGTTCATTCTTGACAGCGCCGTACTCATAACAGACATCATTGCCTGATCTGATGAATTGAGAGCCGCACCTGCAAGCCATTTGGCTTTATGCTCCGGCGGCAGTCTTTTCATAAGCGTTGTAAAATACATCTGCGGCTTGTCCTTTTCGCTCTTGGGCAGAGGCTTTGCTATCAGCTCCTGAATGAGCTTGAATATCGACACAATGTGCCGTTCATTTTCCTCACCGAATTCAGCCAGCAGCAGTATCACAGATGCCAGCAGACCCTCTGCCGCATCGTAGAAGAAGGCGTTTTGTCCGTATGCCGAACTGTCGCCGCTGCCGATATTTATTATCGTTTTGGCTGTGATCTTGGCATACTTTTCCGCTTTCGCTTTGGCTGACAGGTTGGTAGGGTCGCTCAGATAGATGTCCATATACTTGTTGACCAGGTGCAGGATATTGTTTTCATCACTGCGGGTCGGGTTACGCAGGTCAATGACTGACACATTGTATCCGTAACAATCATGAGCTATAGCACCATAGTTTCTGGCAACATCACCCTTTGTATCTGTACTCAGGAATGACATTCCGCTTGCACAGGCAAATTCAATGTTTGGGTACAAGAAATACGCTGTTTTGCCGACACCTGCGGCACCGATCATCAAGGTGTGAACATCACCTGTATCTACAAGCGCCGTAGTGTGTTTACCTCCGGAACAGCCTACCACCGTGCCCTGAACAGACGGCAGGTTATTCCCCTGCCGCCAGTCCCCGGGGGCGAAAGGCGAAGAGACAAAAGACTGCCGTATCTCATGCGCCGTTGCCCACCTCGCCGTTCCGTGCTGTCCGTCGCCGGTCTTTTTAGCCTTTATCCCGTTAAGGCTTCTGCTGTCAAGAATATTCACTATGATAAACAAGGCTATGAAAACTACGGCCATTATTCCTATGATCAGCATTTGTTTTTCATTCAATCACTCGCCCCCCTATACTTGGTTTAGTTAACTGATAACTGACATCATATTCTTCTTTTCACTATGATATATATTATACCTGTGTACTTCTGTGTGCATCTGTGACGCAGGCGATATGACAATTTCTATATTAAACGACATTAGAAATTGCACTTTGAGAACGAGCAAAAGTCGAATATATGCTTTTGCGAAGTTCGAAAAGAAGCAATTTCAATGCCGTTTAATATTTATCACCCATATCCCATATCAAGGGACATTTCCGTATCTTCCTCCTGCTCCTCTGTCTGTTCCTGAACAGGCTCAGCGTACCTTTCTTCGACATCAACTTTCACGGCAAGGTCGGCAAGCTCGTACAGCAGCTTTGCTGATGCTATCGACTGCTCGTATGTCCTTGCATATCTTTTCAGATCACGCATGACATCGTTGTATTTTGCAGTCATATCACTGACTTTGGACTGATAGTGCCCCTTGTCGGTATATGCTCTGTAGGACTTGACCAGCTTGCTTTTCAAAGCCTTGAAGCCCTCCGGCTCGTCCTTGACACGCATAAAAAATGCCGAGCCTGCCAGCGCATACTCGGCAATATACTGTGACTGCCCCTTGCTGAAAGCCAGCCGGAGCTGTTCCGGGAGCCTGTCGGGACGGCATTTGTAATACTGGAGCTTTGAAACCGCATCAAAATACAAAGCCTTTCTTTTGTGGTTTTCAGCAGGAATGGCAGGCTGTCCGTTCAGAGCTTTCAGGTCCTCGTTCCAGTCCTTGAATGTGGGATAGATTCTTGTGACATTCACAAACCCCCTTGCCTTGAGGATGTCCTCAATACGTTCTGCACCGTCAACACCGCCCTCATCGTTATCTGTACACAGCACAACGTGGTTAATATTGCTGTGGGTGTCCATTGCATAAAGCACAGCACTTTCGTACACACCGTTCATAGCGATATATGAATGCTGCTGCCAGTCCTGCGGGTGGAGAGAGATATATGACAGCATATCAATCGGAGCCTCGAACACATAAAGCCTGCCCGATGTGCCGAAATGTGAAAAGCTGTACCTTGTATCTGAGCCTGCACAGGTCATCTTGACGGTCTTGCCCATAGTGGTGGTCGAGCGTATCGATGCCTGTCTTGGTATACCGTTCTCGTCAACTCCGACAAAGACGGCATTGTGGTATTTTGCATCCTCAAACAGCGTGCCTGCCTTTGCAAAATGCGTTATGACATCGGCTCTGATGAAGCGCTGCTTTATGAGGTATGCGAATACCCTGTGCATAGTTTTGTTCTTTTCGGGGAGCATGAACTCCTTCTTTTCTTCTTTCGGCATATCAGCCGCCCTGTGAGACAGCGGAGACACACTCGTTCCGAGGAGTGCCTCCACCGCCTGCGGAAAGGTCATGCCGTAGAAATCCTGCATAAACTTTATAGCACCGCCGCCTACCTGACGCTTGTGGTCGAACCACTGGGAGCCGTGGATCATAATGCTGTCATGTCTGCCTGCGCCGTCCGAATAGATCAGCTTTGATGAACTGCCTGCACGTTCAAGCCTTTCGCCTCTCATGCGCAGGAACTGCTCAAGGTCAACAGTATTCGCAAGCATTTTCTGTTCATCGGTAAAAGGGATATATGGCATCAGATCACCCCATTTCCATATCAGGTTCTTCCTGTTCAGGCTCACAGGCATCGTGCTTGACTCTGTCGGCTTCCTCAGCCCTTTTCGCATCGTTGAAACGGTCAAGGGTCCCGACCAGATATCCTGTGATTCGCCTTATACGCTCAAAGGGCGGCGGATCACAGAAGCTGATTATATTCATGAATTCACCCTCAGCCTTCAGCACGATCTTTGTGATCTTTATATCAGGGTGTCTCTCCTGAATATATTTCTTGTATGCTTCGATTTCTTTATCGGTGAGCCTTTCTCTGCCGATCACTTCAACTTCCATAGGACCTCCTAAAACTCTATCTTTTCACGGAACGATGTCATCAGCTTGCTGAATGCCTGTCTTTCCATCATATCCGTACTCAAAAACTGCCCCGATACCACAATCAGCTTATTATCGACCAGCACAGCGGCGGTCTCGGCATAGCCGAACTGAGATGCTGTTCCGTCTGATTTCTGAATAGATCCGTACTGTTGATACTTTGCCTTTGCCACCACAGTATTTATCATACGGCAGTTTGACACAAAGTTATCCTCAGTCACGCCCTGCATTGATCCGACCGTCTGCCCGTAACAGTAAGCTCCGAATGCCTCGGCAATATATCCCTGATCATAGGTGAAATCACAGGCTGATATATCTACGGTCATCACATCGATCACACCGCCGCCGTTATCGCCCTTTACCGTTATTTTCTGAACACCGTTAGCCGATTTGATCTCATTCTCAAATCCGCTTTTCTTCATGACCTCCGACACAGGCTTTGACATATCTTCAAAGCTGATAGGTGAGTCATAGAACTCAGCAATAAAGGTATTGGCTGCAAGCCGTTTCCTTTCTTCATCATCTATTCCGGGCTTGGTTGTTGTCTCCGGCACGCTGCTGTTGTCGGGCAAGGCAGTCACAGCGGGGACAGTCGTTGTTTCTGCTGCGGTGGTTGTAGTAGTTGTTGTAGTCTCCGCAGGAGCCTGCGGAGGTGTGATAGTTCCGCAGGCTGTAAGGGAGAGCATAAGAATAGCGGCAGCTGCCGCCATGATCTGTTTCATAATTTTGATTCACTCCTTGACATAAAAAATGAGCACCGATCTTTCGACCGATGCCCTTGTGTTAGTTATTCTGTTCTTATAGATGCTGCGGAATATCCATTCCGCCGTAAAACACTCGGTTTACCGTTACGACTTTGGTTTCTTCGTTCGGCGTATACAGCACAACATAATTCCCTACAGGCATAAAATGCATACCTCTCGTTTTCCAAGGCTCAACTTCGTATTCTCTGAACTTAAACGGCATATTACCCAGATCGTTTATCTTTTCTTCAAGCCTGTCAAGCATTTTAACAGCAGTAGTCGATTCAGACAGATCATACGCAATATACGCATAGATATTATCTATATCTTGGATCGCAGTTTCGGTATATTTGATACTGTAACTCATATGCCGTGCTTCCTTCTAATCTGAGCAATAGCGGTCTCTCCATCAACGACTCGACCTTCGACCATGTCCATATATCCCTTTTCTATTTCTGCATTCAGCTCTGTATCGGACAGTTTGCTCATATCAACTATCTTCGCCGGCAGTTTGACATCAAAGGGCAGACCACGATGCAGGATTATCTGCTTATAGAACATGGTGATCGCATTTGAAGCCGGGATGCCGAGTTCTTCAAGAATAGATTCTGCCTGTGACTTAACATCAGGCTCTATGCGTGCATAAAGATTAGCGGTTTTTGTTGCCATAAATATCACTCCTCATAATACATTGTTCTTCACTACATATTATATCACCTTGTACGCACAAAAGCAATACAACGACATATAGTTTACAAATATTTCATAAAGTGTGACATTATTTGTTTCGGAAGGACTCCTTGCCCTCCCAATCATCACATCACCGCTATACATAGGGATTATCATTTAGATTATCGACCAAACATACATTGGTGCGGTAAGCGAGAAAAGCAAGCCGCCGAAGATCAGTGCTATCGGTCCCCACTCTATTCGGCCTCCTACCTTCCTGTAGTCGATATATGCCGTTGCGATCTTAACGAACAGCAGCACCGCCAGAATAACGTCTATTGCCGGGAATACCACGTTGTTTACCACTGCCTGGATCTGGCTTCTGGCGGTACCCCAGGTCGATGTCACGGCACCCGCCACATCGGCGCTGGCTGTGATAGTCAGCATAGATGCTGCCAGCATTCCTGCGGTTATTGATGCAAGGATCCTTTTCTTTTTCACTGTATCACGTTCCTTTCCTAAATGATCAAAAGGCGCCAATCGAAGTCACGAAAGGCACCTGTGTCTTTGAAATACAATAATGCCCCCAAAAGGAGGGCGGTCGCCGAAGCGACCGTAATTGTTGTCAGAACCTTTTTCATTCTGATCACTGTTCCTTTTTCTTTGTAAAGATCAAGAGAGCCATACCAACAGCAAGAAGTGCCAGAGGAATAGCCATTTCTCTGCTGTCTCTTTCCGCACCGGTCTGGGGAACTCTTGTCGGCGGAGTGTAGTGAGGTTTTTCGGGTGTATGCTCATCATACATCACTACTTCGGTGACGGAGCCGTCCTCGTTGACTGTGAATGTTACATCGTTAGCGATCTCATAACCGTCCGGAGCTGTGATCTCACGCAGAGTGTAGGCCTTTACGGAGATCAGCTTGCCCTCAACAAAGTGAGGCTCATTTGTGCTTACCCATTCTTCAACGATATTGCCGTTTTCGTCAATGATCTGGAGCGTAGCTCCGGGGAGCTCGTCCTTTGTGGTAACGTCCTTCTTGCTGATTTTGACTTTTGTTGTATCGTCTTTCATTGTGATAGCATCAATACTGCCGTCCTCGGAAATTGTAAACTCTATATCAGCTGCAACAACATAACCGTCCGGCGCAGATTCCTCATGCAGAGTGTACTTATCGCCTGCTTTCAGCTTTCCTGTGATCTCGTATGCCTTGTCAGTCGAAGTCCATTCTTCAACGACATTTCCGTCCTTGTCGAACAGTTTCATCTTGGCACCCTCGATCTCCTTGTCGCCGGAGATATCGGTCTTGTTGATGCTGACCTTCGTGGTATCATCGACCATTACAATTGTCGGATTTCCAGCTTCGTCTGTGGCAGTCGCTTCAACACCGTTCACGGTAACAACGCCGTATTCGTCCACGCTGAATGTGATCTCAGTTGCAATCACATATCCTGTGGGAGCGGCAGTCTCTTTCAGCACATAGTCGCCTGCCTTGAGCTTGGTGACAGTATGCTTTTCCTTCGCAGATACCCACTCATCAACAACGTTTCCGTCCTTGTCGGTGAGCTGCATCTTGGCACCGGAAAGCTCCTTGCCGTAAACGTCCTGCTTGGACACATCTACATCAATAGACTCATTTTCAGCCTTGATCTCGATGATCTGCTTGTCCTTGCTGATCGTCACATCGTGCTTCTTGTCGGACAGCTTATAGCCGTCGGGTGCCTTGATCTCCCTGACAACATAGCTGCCGTAGACAATGCCGTCAAAGCTGAAATTACCCTTTTCATCGGAAATTGCTGTCATCAGCGCATTCGCTTCTGTGAATTCTGTTTCATCAGCCTTGAACAGACCAAACAGAGCGTTTTCAAGAGGATCGTCACTTGGGTCAACTTTTATTCCTCTCACACTGCCTCTTTTCAGCTCATTTTCAAACACGCCGCAGTCGATCTCAACGGTCTTGATCTCCTGTCCTGCGTAGGTGTAGGTCACAGGATATTTCTCGCCGTTGATGACATAATGCTCATCGGTTGAAAGCTCCTGAACATAGTATTTTCCGAAGGGTATCATCTTGTCAAATGCGGCTGTCATATCGGCTTCAAGTGCAATCTGACTTACCAGATAATCCTTTGGAATCACCTTGCCGTCAGCTGTTTTGATCTCCTCATCTGTGAACAGACCGAAGGTGACATACTTGAACTCATTATTGCCGCCAACGCCGAACAGCTCGTCACGCTCCATAAACTTTTTAAAGTGGATCTTCACCCTCTGAAGATGATTGAAAAACTCTACTGTCGCACCGTCATTCACCTTTATATCCTGTCCTGAATATGTCAGCTCCACAAGCTGAGGCTTGTTATTCAGAATGTGACCGTAGGGAGCCTCGACCTCTGTAACAACATACTTTCCGAGATACAGCGGCTCTGTGGTAGCACTTCCGTCCTCGCCGGTCACAATAACTGCAACGACATCGCCCTTGCTTGAACGCTTTGTACCGTCCGGGGTGATAATATCCTCAGCGGCAGTGATCTCGAATTTCGCACCGGACAGTCTGCCGGTCTCGAAGCCGTCTGTCGGAGCATTTTCCTGCGGTGCTGCTGTAAATCCTGTGAATATCTCGCCGGACTTTTCAACGGTTATTGTGCCTTTCTGCGGAGTATCTTTTTTCGTCAGCAGAACCACATTTGCAGCATTTTCAACCGTTGAATTTGCTCTTGTAATTTCAAAGGCCACAGGCTTGCTGTCAAGCACATATCCTTCGGGAGCCTGCACCTCGACAAGCGTGTATTTGCCGTAGCCGAGTGTTGCGGGGGTCATTACAATACCGTTGGTATCGGTGTAAAAAGTGCTGTACTCCTTGCCGTCAACGGTCATCACGACCTGCGATTTATCGGATCTGTAGATCTCAAATCCGGCGCCGGAAAGTGCAATGGTCTTGCCTGTCTCCGCATCGATCTTTGTGACTTTTACAAACGCCTGAAGGGGTGCATTGTTGATGACATACTCGTATGTCTTTCCATTCTCTGTAACCTGAACCTCAAAATCAGCGACATATTCCGCATCATTCACAGTCTTGGTCTGATGCACAACATAAGTGCCGTAGGGCAGCTCGACAGTCTTGTCGTAGCCGTTCTTGTCGGTTATGAGATAATCTCGCTCGTCCTCGGGAGTAACATCGTAGCTTTCATAAGCCTTGCTGTAGACCTGAAACTCTGCACCTTCCTCCATGTTTTCTACAACATTTTCATCGGAATCGGAGTGCTTGATGATAGAGATATATCCCTTTTTGATGTTGTTGTCAAATGTTTTCTTGACGGTTTCATCAACCGTGAGTGTTGCAGTCTGAGCTGCGGGAACAACATATTTTAAGGGAACGTTTTTCTCGCTGATAGTATACTCGATTGGCTTATCATTTACATCGTAAACTGGCAGCTCCTTGAACTCAGCGATACCCTTTTTATTGGTAACTGCGGTGTAGGTCTTGCCGTTGCCGGAGACCTCAAAGGTGCGGTCACCGATAATGCCGTCCTCGGCCTGCTTGTTGATGAGGATAGTGCCTTTCTTGCTTTCGTTCTTGAAAGTCTTTTCGGTAGTCGCATCTGCGATAAGAGTGGTTTTCTGATCTGCGGGAACAACATATCTGATCGGAACGTTCTTCTCACTTATCGTGTAGGTTATCGGCTTGTCCTCGCTGTCAAATACGGGAAGACCGGAGAACTCTGCGATACCGTTCTTGTCGGTCTTGGCAGTATAAGTCTTTCCATAGCCGGACACCTCAAATGTTCTGCCGCCGGTCACGCCGTCATCAGCCTGCTTGTTGATCTTGATGCCGCCCTTTTTCAGCTCGTTTTTGAATGTCTTTTCCACAGTCGCATCAACGGTCAGAGTGGTTTTCTGCGACGCCGGTGTCACATAGCGGAGAGGAACATTTTTCTCACTGATAGTGTACACGATCGGCTTATCGTTCACATCGTAAACCGGCAGCTCCTTGAACTCTGCAATGCCGTCCTTATTGGTCTTGGCACTGTAAGTCTTGCCGTTGCCGGTAACCTTGAAAGTCCTGCCGCCGTTTTCGCCGTCCTCGGCCTGCTTGTTGATCTTGATGTTTCCGGTCTTGGGCTGGTTATCGAACTTGACAACGCTTGACCTGTTGACAGTAACAGTAGTGGTCTGCTCTGCGGGAACAATATATCTCAATGGCACATCGGTCTCCATAACGGTGTAGGTTATGGGATTACCGTCACTGTCATACGCCTTTATATCATTCAGCTCCGCATAGCCGTTTGCATCGGTAGTAACATTGTAGGTTTTGCCGCCGCCTGTGATCTTGAACTTAACACCCTCGATCACATCGTCCTCGGCCTCTTTGAATATCTGTATAGAGGTGCTGGCCAGCTTGTTGATGAAAGTCTTTGTGACCGTCGCATCGACTGTCAGCGTAGTTTTCTGATCTGCGGGTGCAGCATACTTGATAGGCACATCCTTTTCAGAAATCTTGTAGGTGATCTTGTTATTGTTGCTGTCATACACAGGAAGATCGCGGAATTCTGCTACACCTGCGTTAGAAGTGTACTGAGTCCATGTCTTTCCGTTGCCGGTGACAGTAAACTTGCGGTCAGCGATTTCTCCGTCCTCAGCCTGCTTATTCACCTTGATATGACCGACCTTGAGCTTGTTTTCAAAAGTCTTGGTAACTGTCAGATCGGCTGTCAGCGTTGCAGTCTGATCTGCCGGAGCTGCATAACGGACAGGAACGTCCTTTTCGCTGATAGTGTAGGTTATCTTATTGTCATTGCTGTCATACACCGGAATATCCTTGACCTCGGCAATGCCGTTTTCATTGGTCTGAACGGTATATGTCTTTCCGTTTCCTGTGATGACAAAGGTCCTTGCTCCGACCTTGCCGTCCTCTGCCTGCTTGTTGATCTTGATGCCGCCGACCGTCAGTTTGTTCTTGAAGGTCTTGGACACGGTCGCATCAACTGTCAGAGTAGCGGTCTGATTTGCGGGAACAACATACCTTACAGGCACTGCATTTTCCATGATCGTATAGACGATCTTTTTGTTATTCTTGTCATAGACCGGCAGATCCTTGAACTCTGCAATTCCGTTGTTATCGGTGGTCTTGTTATACACCTTTCCATTGCCGGCAACAGTAAATATCCTGCCGCCGTTCCTGTCGTCATCGGACTGCTTGTTGATCTTTATATTTCCGGTCTTATTATTGTTCTCAAACTTTGTAGTAACCGTAAAGTCCTTATCGCCGTTGGTTAGATAGACGTTCTGTGCTTTCGGAGTCTCGTATCTCGTATCAACGTTTATCTCGGAAACGGTGTACTTAATTGCCTTGCCGCTGATACGGTCATAGACAAACAAACCCGAAAAAGTCGCAGTTCCTGTGGAACTGGTCTTTACAGTTTTGCTTTTCGCCTTGCCTTCTTCTGTCCAGGATACCTTGAATTCGTGATCTTTCAGTACGCCGTCATCAGCCTGCTTGTTGATCTTGATGTTGCCCTTCTGTCTTTCTTCAATTGAAGTGATAGTTCCTCCGGTCATCGTATACACTTTAGGATCAAGTTCGTATCCCTTTGGAGCCTTAGTTTCCTTGACATAGTATGTCCCTTCATCAAGTGTGGTGGTACCTGTCCCGTTAGCTCCTATTGTGATAGAGCCAGCCTTCTTTGTGCAAGCCTTGTCAGAATAGATCATATATACTGCACTTGATCCGTCAACAGAGGATTTGCCGACTGCATTTCCTTCAGAATCCTTCTTCTTGATCGAAAATTCCACCTCACGGTTTGTTATTCTGAATGCATACATATTGAGTGCAGTCGCCTTTTTGCCGTCCGTCTTGTTGTTGATGACAACTCCCTCGCTGCCGTTTGACTCGATTCTCCAATGCTTTCCACCGTCACCTTTGCCGTCACCGACTGTTGATGTGGTGATCTTTGATGCCGGAACACCTATGCTCTTGAGGTAGCTTACAACATCGGCTCTCGAATTGAACTCGCCCATATATATCCAGGCGTGATCTTCGCCGTTGGGATTCTGCGCAACAACCACAGACCCAGGAGTGATCGTTGATCTGTCCGACTTTTCCCAATAGGCATAGGTCTTGGTAGGAAGATTTGATTTCTCAATCTCGATATTATCAGTTATCCCGCCGTAGGTGATCTTCTTTGTTCCCGTACTGCCCAGCCTGCCGAAAGTGTCAGCAGGAACAGGATTATTCTGCCCGAATCCCGATGTCTTGTATCCAAGATTAGTCAGCGTCCACCAGACAAGACCCGAACAGTCAATTCCCTGCGCTCGTGTCTGCGCCTCGGTTTTCAGAGTGTACGGGGTAGAGTAGGGGTTGCCGCCCTTTGTGCCGTAGGTGTACTTTGTTCCGAGAAGCTGTGCCGCCTGAGCGATGACCTTGTCCCTGCTCGGAAATTCGATCTTAGCAGCTTCGGCTGTCATTACGCCCGACATAGAACTGCCGAGCATAGTAAAAGCGCAGAGACCAGACATGATCCCTGCGCCGATACGCTTTATTATCTTTTTACCTATCATTTGATTCTCCTTTACAAAAACAGCCGGACATTTCTGCCCGGCTCTGTTGTTATTCGGCTCATATCAGTCGGAAATACTCCAATCTCTGTATTCGCCGTTTTCGTCATAATCGTACCAGATATCTTCTTTGAAAGGTTTCAGGTCGTTTTCATTGCCGTCAAACATTCTTGTGCATACCTCGCAGTTGTCGAGAAATGTCTCACCCTGAGTGTCAAGAACATACCATATACCGTTTACCTTTACCACGCTGTATGTGTGACCGTACCAATCATTGTTAGTGGCGAATGCGTATGCACATTCCAGCCCTGCTCCTCTGCATACGAAGTATGTCTCCATAGCATAGTAAACGCAGCTTCCGTGGCCATTGGCAAGCATCCATTTGTATACTGCTGCTGCCTTTCCGTAATCGGTACCGTTATGCCTGAGTCCTTTGCCGATGTTTTCATAGTAGCTTGGAGGAGTATCTGAATACCTGAGACTTAAAACCATTGTTTCAAGGCAGGTGCCGTCCTTGCCGTTCAGACCTTTCCGGTCAATGATCTCCCAATATTCCTCGGCGTATTGCTCATCCTTGCTTTTGGTTGTTGTGGTAGTTTCTTTCGGCTTTGCAGTTGTCGTTGTAGTTATCTTCTGCTTCGCCTTTTCCGTAGTGGCTTCTGCGGCAGATACCGTAGTGCTTTCAGGAGCCTTAGTTACCGCCTGTCTTTCTGACGTTGTCTGCCTGCTTTCAGCCTTGGTTTTCGGCGTCTCGGTTCCGATGATGCGTTCCGGTTCTGTCTGGCTGGAAACTGTGCTTTCTGTAACAGATTTCCGGGTCGTAGTGACCTTTGCCTTTGTGGCCGCTTTTGATGTGGTGGTTTCCGTTTTCTTGGTTGTCCTTGATGTGCTTGTCTTTCCCGCTGTGGCATCAGTATTTTCAGCAGATATTTCAGTAGTAGTCAGTTCAGTCGTTTCGGATACAGAAGCTGCTGTGGTGGTCGTTACTGTTTCATGGCTGACCGCCGTGGTCACCGTCATCGCTTCCTTGTCCGAGTTTCCGCAGCCGGTAAGCATAGCACATAATAACAGGATCATTATTGCTTTTTTCATGCTATCGCCTCCCTTATCCTACACGATACTACAACACCGGCTGCCTTGTCAAGACTTTTTCGGAAACTTCTACCTTTTGGACTGTTTACACAGCTGAAAGAAGGGCACTTTACATATACATCGCAGCCATCTCAGGTTCAGGCTCATCGATCTCCTGCCCGCCAGACATTTCTTCACACGGTGCTATGATCACCTCCTTGCCCATCTGAACTGCCTGCTCGAGTGCTGTCTTGTAAGCGGAAATGACGGTATTGTTCATTTCCGCTCTTGCTTCCTTAGTGGTGGGGTGGAAGATATCGAAGTACTTCTTTTCTCCGTTCGGTCCGACACTCAGTCTTGAGGGAGGAGAAACGAACAGCCCCTTCTGTCCGTTGATTATCTTCAGTCCGTGAACGGCAAAGCCGTTGCCGAGATCAAGGTTCGCATACGCTTTTACGCTGCTGTTCGGATTGAGGTTGAGATTGTAGATCTTTGCTGTCATAAAACATCACCTTTTCCTTTCATATTAAGTCATTGTCTGTCCGATTTCCTCGGACATTTCTTCTGTTGGTTCTTCCTGCATTTCCTCGATGCAGATGCCCGACTGCGGGAACATCCTGCTGTAAAGCTCGATCTGCTGGTCTGTGAGCGAACAGGCATCGTATTCGCCGTATTCGTTGCAGCCGTCGCCGCTGATGAAACAGGTTCCGTGGATAAGTGTTTCACCGATCATTCTGTTGGGTGCAGAGCCGTTGAGCAGGAACTCATCATTGCACCAGCAGACAGCATCGCCTTTCGGCTCGAAATACACACACTCAAAGCTGCCGCCGACCACGCTCTGCATAGCTTCAATTCCGTCATGCCTGATCTCAGCGACATACGGCGGCCTGTCGTTTTCAAGGACGAGTATTCTCATCATATCGGCATGATTTGTCTTGCTGATATCGAAGTCATCAAGCTTTTTGAAGCCGAAGCTGTCAACGTAATAGAAGCCTTTATCCTTGCCCTCACATATTTCGATCACATCGCTGACAGAGACCGACCGCCCGCAGTATCCGGGCGGCTGATCAGTATTGCCAAGCATGAACACTCTATCAAGACCGTCAGCAAACACCTCACCTCCATATATCTGACGGTATTCCTCTGCCCTGATCCCACCGTATGACATGGTGTGATCATAGTTCATAAAGAGGTTCTCGCTTGAGTCCTTCAGCTGAAATATCCGCACCTGCATTTTGGGCTTTCCGAGTATCTCCAGCCTCCTTTCCGCCCATTTCGGCAGCTGCGACCTGTCCGCTACGCCGATAAAATCATCACGGTACATCTGACCGCGCTGATTATCGGCAAGGAAACGCCCGAACACTTTAGTTCCGAACACAGTCGGGTAACAGCCGAAGCCGGATTCTGCAAAGAAATACTGGAAATACGGCTTTCTGAATTTCGGTCTCAGCTTTTCCGGCTTGATGATCAGAAGCTTGTTTTCAAAGCCCGGCGGCTCCTTGTGCTGTTCGCAGTGCTTTTCAGTAAGCAGTTCATTCATTTTCAGCACCTCATTTCCTCCTTGTATCCTGCTCTTTCGGGGCAGCCGGTAACATCATCGTCCTCGTCATCTTCCTCTCCGAAGACATCGTTGCAGTAGTCGCAGAGAGGGCAGTTATCGCAGTCCTCCTGTTCCTGACATACTCTGTCGATCTCTTCCTCGGAGATGCCGCAGTCGCGGGGCTGATCGTTCTTTTCCTTTTCATCATCGTCATCATAGACGATTGAAAGGATCACCTCGTCATCGTCCTTGCGGAGCATCACCTTTACGGGGAAGCCGTTTTCATTGAACAGCCCGGTGAATGTCTGCCTGCCGTTGCCGGTCATAACGCATCCCATTAAAACATCTCTGATCGTCATATAATTAACCTCCCATTGTTATTAAAATCATAGTCAAACATACTGAGCTGCCTGACCATGTTTCTTCTTTCACTTGTGTCATAATTGGAGATAAACACCTCGGAGTACATACAGCCGCTGTCATAACGCTGTGCGAGATTGTTTATCCTCTCGATTGCTTCTATCTGTATTCCCGGCTGATCCCATATTTCCCTTATCTCCGGGCAGTCATTGTATGAGACCAGAAAGAATCCTTTTATTGAGGTCAGCGCCCTCATCAGTCTCAGGTGATCGTCCCTTGTGAAGCCAACGTCCTTGTAGTAGCTTTCTGTATTGAAATACGGGGGATCACAGTAGAAAAAGCTGACAGGGCGGTCATACTGCCTTATCAGCTTTTCAAAGTCCTTGTTCTCTACGACCACCTTCTGAAGCCGTGCCGACGCCTGATCTATCAGCGGAAAATCAGACCATATCGAATGGGGCTGACTGCCGAAGCTGTCAAGACCGCTGGCATAGCTGTATCTGATTAGCTGATAGAATTTGGCGGCTCTGTCATAGTCACGGAGCCGGGGCAGTATCTGCCTTTTGTGGAGCAGGGCGATATAGTCGAAGTCCTCACGGCTGTTGAGAACATGCCGCAGCTTGTATTTGAGCTTGTTCGGGTTCTTTCTGACACACCGGTACAGATTTACAAGGTTTGAGTTGTAGTCATTATAGACCTCAAAATCATTCCCCGGCGGCTTGTGAAAGAACACCCAGCCTGCGCCGCCGAAGGGCTCGATATATCGCTCATAGTAGGGCGGGAAACGTGCCAGCACCGCATCACGCAGGGCTTTCTTGCCTCCCACCCAGGACATAAAACTATTCATACTTTCCTTTCCGTGCCGAAATGCCGGAAAGAGAAAAGTCGTCCTGCCGACATCCGGCAAAACGACTTTAATACTTATTCGGGTTTACTATCTGCTGTGCATAGCGGATAATGCAGTCACGCTTGCCCCTCTCGTCCTTATGGGTCTTGACCGCTCTCTTGAGCATACTGTACCTGTCTCTGTCAAGGCGGGGCTTCATGATCTTCAGCATTTCTCTGACACTTTCCGCTTTCATTACCCTGTCAAGCAGATTGAGTCCGGCATAGCTTTTCCTCAACGGGGCCTCATCTCCTTATTCAGTCTCTGGATCTCCTTGCTGGCTGCGTACCATGCCACTCCGAAACCGCCAATAAGCAGCCCGATTATCACTCCCAGAGTCATTCCTACAAACAGCATTGTCATTCAGTCATACCTCCTTCAATATCCATTTCTTCTTCATACATATCTTCCTCAGAGCAGATATCCACATACTCACCAAGAATACAGAGAGCCTCGTTATAGCTGCCGGAGCTGGTGATCCTGTCACACATTTCTTTCGCTTCATCAGGCATACCGTTATGCTTCAATGTGTTAGATGCTATACCCATAAGGTTGAAAATGTTACCGTCAGCCCCTATCAGCGGACATTTCGGCTTTATCTTCTCCTGACTCTGTTCCTCAGTCACGAAGCCGCCAAGCCGGTTCGGAACGTAGTCGGAAAGCCATTTGCCGCCGAACATTTCATGGGTCTGCAAGCGCCACATGGCGAGTTTGCCGACATCAAGCTCGGCATCGCTGAACGGGAACATGATACAGGTACAGCTATCGCTCCTGAATACAGAGATGTTCTCAAACTTAGTGCCGTTCAGAAGTATCCCCGCTTCGGTCAGCATTTTGTTTATCCCGTCAAGCCATTCCTGCGGGTCACCTCCGCAGCCCTGCAGGATCAGAGCTTCTTCGCTGCTCATTGTGCGGAGTTTGGATTCCTCGATATATTCGATACTCATTGCTTCATCTCCATTCCCATTTCTTCATCTTCGGACATAGTCTGCTCCGGGCTGTATTCTCTGAACTCATAAAGGGACATAGTTTCCCCGGTAAAGTTCGGTGAGGTATCCTCTGTGAACCGAATAAATCCCTGTTCTCCAAGGTCGATAGGCTCTTTCGTGATCACGGAGCCTGAATGGTTCACGGTCACTCTCTTTTCGATAGTGCTGAAATACTCATCATCGCCGTGCCGCAGATGATAGCAGTACATACCTTTCGGGATATCTGCATCAGTTATCCTGTAGTTGGTGAACAGTGCAGGCTTGTCAAGAAGGTCGATAAGCTCGTAGTCATCGTCATACTCAATGCGAATATATCCTGTTTCCGATGCGTTGAGATACAGCCCGTAATCTTCTTCAAGCTGTCTGTCCATAACAGCGGCAGCAAATTCAAGGCTTTCTTTTCCATATTCGGGATAGTATTCCTCAACACGCTCGCCGTCATAATATACCCGTCTGCCGCAGTTTGAGCCTATATCCTCATCAGCCCATTCGTGTTCGATTTTCACGGCAGGGTACATCTGTGCCAGCTTTTCAATAACGGGGTGAGGTGCCGCCCATGCTGTAAGGAATATGATAGTATCCTTGTTTTGCGAATAGTCGATACTGTCATCATAGCCGTATGCATCCCATTTGGTTCCCCAATTGGCAAGAGACCAGTCGTACCAGTTGTTATTACCGTAGAGCTTCTGCTCCGCTGCCCCGAGGCTGCCTCTGTAGATGTTATCCGGCATTGGTATGATCTTTTCAAAATCCAGCGTACCTATGCCGTATTTATCATTATTTACTGCTTCCATCAGCCTGCGGATATCCGATTCATCTCCGAAGAGCTTTATCCTGTTTGTTATATGATTAGGCATTTACTACCTCCGTTCCGTACTCTCTCATCAGCCGGGCAAGGATATATTGCTGCCCTCTGCCGGTCACCATTGTCTGCTGATAGGTCTTGGGTTCGCCGTAAAGGTCGAACACGCTCTCCTTGACCTTGAAATATCCGCGCTCAATGAAAATCTGATAGGGAATGTTTCCTTCCATAAGGATGCCTTTTGAGCGCAGCCACTTGAACAGCCTTGTTCTGCCGATGCGGATTCCGTGATCGGCGCAGAGCTTTGCCATATCGTTCATATCAATTAAGTTGACAGTATCGGACACATGGTCTGCGAACTTCACCTTCGGCTCGTCCCTGCGGATGCGGTCGTTGAGCTGGTTGATATACTCGAACTGGATCTTGAACAGATTCTTTGTAGGCTCATCAGCGAAGGGGAGATAAGTGTCAACAAACTTATTGGCATCGTTGACGTAGCCTCCGGTCTTGCGAATAGTGGGAAGAACATCTGATGTCACCCAATGTTTTACTTTTTTTGCAGTCGGCAGCTTACTGGAAAGCACAAGACTATAAAAGCCAGACTCATTTATTACCGTCAAACCTCTGTTGGATTCAAAACTGTCGTTTTGGCAGTTTTGCTTGTCCTCCATATCTACGTGCTTTTTTAATGCTCCAAAGGTATCTCTGTATCCTAATATCTGAGCAACATCTTTTCCTACTAACCACGGTTCACCATTGATCATAGTTGTCCTGACCGAACCAAATTCGTCATTTACGAACGTCATTATCTCATTCATTTTTTGTATTCTCCTTTTCGATTTCTTTAATAAAATTGGCCAGCGCTTCGATGACATTAACTGTCACCGCGTTGCCGGCCTGCTTATACAGTTGTGCATTTGAGATACCAGCCGCCTTTGCTTTATAGAACTGCTCGTCGGTAAAGCCCTGCAAGCGCCAGCACTCAAGCGGCATGAGTTTCCTGATCAGCCCGTTATACATCACTCCGTTCCTGTCGGTCACGGTGATCGTAAACATAGGATCATCAGGCTCCTTGAAACGCCTGCCTTGCTGTCTGACTTTTTCCTTCGCAGGTGTCAGCACAGGAATGGGCTGTTCCATTATAAGGGCGCCGGAGTTTTCTCCTTTATGGTGACCGATGCCGCTGTCCTGTCGGGCGGTGATACACCGGGCAAGATCAGTTATATCGGGATCGGGGTTCATATCGATGCATTTCATCGAATAGAAGCCCTGTGTAGCTGACGGTGTGACCGTATGTGCTATATCGTGTCCGACTCGACCTCTCCTTGAATTCATATCCGCATAGGCGCAGTCTATACTGTCACCGGGAACTGCTATCTGATACCCCGTCTTTGTCAGCGATTTTATCGGCAGACCGAGGATCTCATACAGCCCCGATTTGCCGCCGAAACCGCCTGCCGTTCCTGTCAGCGTTATGCTCAGTCCTGCGGGGGAGTAGACTCTGCAGCCTTCCCGTCCCGGTATGCGTTTGATAAGAGTTTTCGGATTTGTGTCTGTGAAAGACAGTACTTTTCCGGAGCATTTGGCTCTAAGAAATCCGATAATGAACACTCTTTTGCGGGATTGGGGGACACCAAAATCTGCGCTGTTAAGCACCTGCCATGCGACATCGTACCCCAGGTCATCCAGCGTACCGAGGATGGTCGCAAATGTCCTGCCTTTGTCATGCGATAGCAATCCGGGAACATTTTCAAGGAGCAGATACTTAGGTCTTTTAGCGGCGGCAATTCTTGCGATCTCAAAGAAGAGAGTTCCTCGGGGGTCATTGAAGCCACGTCTGAGGCCAGCAACGGAGTACGACTGGCATGGAAAGCCCCCGCAAATAAGGTCGAAATCCGGCATCCTGTCGGTGTCGATCTTTCTTGCATCGTCATAATACACCTCCTTCGATGTGTCGTATAAGGCTTCATAAGCCTTTTTTGCGTACTTATCGATCTCGCAGTAACCGACACACTCGAAGCCGCCAGCCCGTTCAAGGCCTGAGCGGAAACCGCCGATGCCTGCGAAGATATCGAAAAATCGTATCAAATATGTGCTTCTCCTTTCGTAGATTATTTTGCTTACCGATAACTGCTGCATAAATCAATCTGCTCACCTCTTTCATTTTGGTATGTAAAAAGGCCGCCTGCACTGCTGCACAGACGGCCCGAAAGAAAGGAGATAAAAATGAGAAAAGAGTCATAAACAAAAACGCCGCAAGCAGTATCGGGTGTGATACTGCCTCCGGCGAGGTTGCTTCTATTCATTGCCTGTTTTTACGATGCACTCAGTCTTTTGATCTCTGTCTCCACGAATTCGATCAGCATACCTCTGCGCAGACTACCGACAAATATATCAAACGGATAGCCGTTTGGCTCACCGTACATCAATTCATCAGGATCGGCGTTTTCAAGCCATTTCTTCGCTGCTGCAAGACCTTTTACAAGCCTTCTCCTGCACATAAGTGCTGAAAAAGGCTTGAAATAAAGGGCTTTCGAGGTTCCGCTGTGTTTTACAGCAGAGCTTCGGAAGCCCTTTTTCTGTTTATTCGATTGTCGCTGGCCGGTTCTGTGGCCTGTGAAACTTACCCCTCAAAATCGACTGTCGGATGAATAATTAAAAAGTGTGGAATAATTAATAGGTTCAACTTATTCTTCTTGTAACTGTTATAGGAAATCTGTAATCTGAAGCACGCCGCTCTCTTGGATTCTGCGTCCCATATCTTCTAATCCCCAGATGATCAGGTTGCGGAAATACGCACGCGGAGTTTCCGTATTGTACGATGGTCTGGTCGCTCGGTTCGACAAGGCCAAGGGCAGACAGACCGAAGTCACCGATCTGATTGCCGAGCGGAAAGCCCGCAAACATCAGATCGAATCCTACCTG
>OCTW013409618.1_pt1 | contig 23986 bp, 32 predicted proteins | sample 1539671 | NCBI WGS metagenome assembly OCTW01 (sample SAMN02144230, study PRJEB22623) | gut metagenome | biome: sheep rumen | host: Ovis aries | place: New Zealand | reverse complement strand
TTAAATAAATGGCTTAGTTATGCTGGATAGAAAGTGTTACAATATGCACCTCCATTCTCATTTAAAATAACTTACGATAATTTAACGTTAAGGAGAAACTGGTCAACCATGCGGATGAGGGGGATTTGCCGAGATTTTGCCGATTTGTAATTTTTGAAATCGGCAAAGGAGTTGAAGTTGTTTTTTTCAACTCCTTTGCGAGGATTCCTATTAAATGCTTATCAAGTAACCATGAATTGCGCCTTGTATAAATAGTCATTATAATCTCATAGAATCTTATCCATGAGTTCGATGGCTTTTTCTTCTCTTTTGCAGGTGACATCATCATAAATATCAGCTGTCGTATACATGCTGGCATGGCCAAGTCTTTTACTGACATAGTCAAGTCCCATACCGGCTTCAATCAGCATTGTGGCATGAGTATGGCGAAGGCTGTGAAATGATCCTGCACCAAATTTTTCTTTGCACCACATGCCAAAAAAACGAAGATTATTTGAAGTCATGCAAGCACCCGAACCATCTGTGCAGACAAGGTTAGAATCTGTATAGAAGGGGCCTGCTTTAAAGCGGGCTTCTTTTTGCAACCATTGTTTTTCCTTCAAGGCATCATAAAGCTTTTTTCCAAAGGTAATTTTGCGGATAGAGGCAACGCTTTTTGGAGCAGTTCTTTGAGGAAGGCTTCTTTTGTCGTACTGATTGAATTTGACTTCTATGACACGGTTTTCAAAATCGACTTGATCCCATGTCAAGGCCAGACATTCTCCTAATCTCATACCGCAGCAGTAACTCAGCATGATAGGCATATGAAATGGATGTTCTGGACCAAAGTGAGCCAGGATGGCCTTCATCTCATCGGATGTGAAAACATGTGTCTTTTTAGGCAATGTGAAATATCTGGGGATGGAAACATTTTCCATTGGATTGTTTTCGATATATTGCCGGTTCAAGACTATCCATCGGAAGAAGTTTTTTAAAACGGCAAAGAAAACCTTGACCGTCGATCGGCTGTATATATCCCGCTGCTGATTCAACCAATCTTGAAGGATAGAGGTCTTTATTCTTTTCAGCTGGTAGTCTCCTAAATCCGGAATGAGGTGGTTATGAACGGTTGACGAATAATTGTCCAGCGTGTTTTGCTTGTATTCTTTTTTGATGGCTTTTAGCCATGCTTCCAGGCAATCAGCTATTTTGTAGTCACAAGGCTTTTGGTAAATCCCGGTAATGTCTACCGATTCCATCGCTTTGCGCCAGGCTTTTTGACATTCTGCTTTGGTCAGGCCGCCAACACGTTCTGATTTATGTTGTTTCCCTTTTTCGTCTGTCCAACATACGGTGTAATACCATTTGTCTCCTCGTTTGCGAAGGTAAGCCATATCATCAAGCTCCTTTCAAACGGTTTTTATGCTATATATTATTCATGACCTTTCGTCGGTGACGTCAAGATGAAGGATGCATCTGCCGGATACTTGGCCTTGCAAGACGGATAGTTACTGCAGGTCCAGTATTCCTGGTGCCCCAGGGTGCGTTTATGGAGATAGCCGTTATGGCAATCGGGGCAGGTGATGATAACCGGTTCGCCGTCTTTATCGGTGAAGTCGGCTTTGCACTGTGGATTTTCACAGCGCCAGTAGGTTCCGAACTTACCCGTTTTCTGCTGCAGTTTGGAATGGCATTTCGGACACTGATATTCAGCTTCCGGAAGCACTTCGCTGGGGGCTGTCAGTTCCGGAGCTGGCTGAGAGAAGGAAACCGGGGCTGTCTGGGAGGCTTCTTCCTGATTTTTCCCCATGTTATATTCAGCCGCTTTGAAGCCGAACAGAGGAGCCAGGATGCAATAGGGGATTTGGCTGCGGATCATCTGATATTGACCGACAGCATTATTGTATTCCTGACGGCTGCTTTGGATGCTTCCTTCCAAGTTTTCGACACTGTGCATAAGTGACAGGTACGTCTGGTTCGATTTCAGTTCCGGATAAGCAGCTGCCAAAGCCTGGAAATTAGAGCCGTTGCGGGACATATTTGCTAGGGTAGTCTGCATATGGATGTTCCGTTCCTGCTGGCTGAAGTGCTCTGCGATTTCGTACAGCCGCTGGAGCGTAGCCTGTTCCTGGTCTTTATACGTGTCAATGTCGGCCCGTGTTTTCCGGACTGGTTCCCGGTAGCAGCCCAGAACGTTATATTTTTGGATGATGTAGCGAATGACTAAAATTGCGATGATGATTTCAACGATTGTTTTAAATGTGTCCATAATTAACCCCTCTATTCACCATTAGTCATCAGAATGGAAACTACTTTATGATTCTTGATACCGAAAACATAGCAGTACGGGGAATGATACCCTGAATACTGGTAGCAGGTGATGCCGTCCTCATTTACGAAGGTATCGAAGTTATCACCATATATTTCACGTAATTTGGATTCATCCATACCGACGGTAGCCCCTTGTTCCGTAGCCCAGCCGTTATTGGCTGTGACAGTGATCATGAAGACACCACTGGCATCTGTAATAGGGAAACGGCCTACCAGACCAGCATAATCAATAGAAACTGAATTGCCATAGTTTTCGATATAATCAATCCGTGTTGTCCCGTAAGGTGTATCCGTATATTGAGTCCGTGTACTATCTGGTTGCCCATATATAGTATGGACATACCCTTTAGAAGCTCCGAGAGCAAGTCCACCCAGCTTGAATTGATTTGCCATCAGATAATTCTGTGCAAATACCGATGGGATTGCGAAAAGACAGGTTGCTGTCAGACCGAGGAATATCTTTTTTAATTTCATGATGAGTCACCTCCTAAGTTACTTCTTATCTTTGAAATCAACCAATATTAGATTGCCTCGTCGTTCGACTTCACTTTATACTTATCAGCTTTTAACATTCCTTTGATTTCACCTTTTATCTCAATTTGATCTTCAATATCTAATTGATTGAATAAGGATATTAACTCTTTGGTTTTCTTTAAATTATCTGCGTCATTTTTTACAGTAAAATCTTGAATTCCATTGTCTATCATAGTTATAAGTATTTTTTGTTCATGCTCAGATAATTTTTGATAATGCGCTAATAAATCCCGATTTTCTTTTTTTTCAACTATACTTGACGAAATAGGCTTTTTGGGTTCATCATATCCCATTAGCCATCCAGGATTTACAGATAATGCATCTGCAATCAATGCGATTTTGTCTTGTTTAGGCTGATATTTTCCAGATAAATAATCCGAAATAGATGATGCCCTAATTCCTGTAATTCTAGCAAGATCAGCTTGTGTTATATCGCGAATTTGCATCATTTGTTTAATTCGTTTAACCAAAACTGGCTCCATATAACGACCTCCAATCGATTACTTTATCTATATTATATACGGAAAAACGAACAATTACAACTGTAAATGATACTTTTTTACGGAAAACCGTTGACAAGATAGAGCAACGGCTTTATAATTTAATTACGGAAAACCGTATAAAAGTAGAAGGGAGGAAAAATTATGGTTCAAGATATGGAATTTAACTATGCGCAGCTGAGGGGGTTTATTATTGAACACTTTGGCAATATTCGCAACTTTTCTAAATTTTTGGGTATTGGGACAACTGCCGTATATGAACGTTTAGGAAATAAGGTTCCTTTTACGCAACGAGAAATTGATAAGGTAGCTAATCAAGCTATTGATCGTCCTTTAACAGCTGATGAAGTATCTGCTCTTTTTTTTACCCATAAGGTACGGAAAACCGTATGACTTTTTTAAGGAATAACAATGTCAATAGAAAATCCTATATATTTGACAAGCACATAAAAAAGAAAGAAGTGAGCAATATGGCAAACATTCCAGACATCAAAGTCAAAGTCGTTTATGACAGCATGGATGAACTGATTACGGTTCCCGACGTCGCCAAAAAAATGGGAACCTCACAGGGATTCATTCACAAGCTGATTCAGTTGAAAATGTTGCCAGCTATTTATTTTGGACGTTATCCCAGAGTGCGTAAATTCACGCTGAACGCATTTTTAGAACGCTTTGAAGGGAAGAATATCATCGAACTTGTAAAAGCCGCAGAAAGGAATACAGACAATGAAAGCAAAGACTGAGAAGTTCACGATTAACCTTGAAATCAACGGGCGGAAGATTGTCCTCACGAACGTGGTATGGAACAACAAAACCGGCCAGTACATCGGCTACGATTCGGATGCCGAAAATATTGTCACTTGTGGGATTCATCCCAAACACTACGATATTTCCATTACAACGAACCAGGCGATTCCGCCATATACGGAACAGGCGTAATGGTGAAAGAAGGTATTTATGAGTAAGAACAAGCGTTGGTATTTCATTAAGCTACCAGAGGATTTCTTGGAAAGCGATCCCATCGAATGGCTGCTGACTCAGGACGAAGGAGGCAATTACTTTTCCATGTATATCCTACTGTGTAAAATCGCACTGAATACGGAAGGAAGGCTGGTCCGGCTGTTGGGAGATATGGAAGTCCCTTATACGCCGGAAGACCTTTCCCACAAGGTGAGGATGTCTAGCTCGACTGTCAAAGTTGGCGTTGATACATTGCTGAAAGCAGGGCTGCTGTCCTGGATTGAACCGCAAATCCTGTATATCACTCACTTTGAAATGCTCGTAGGCAGTGAAACGGATAGTGCCAGGCGGATGCGAAAACAACGCCATAATGCTTCCAGCCGGGCTAGCATGAGAAAGCTGCGTGCCCAGCAACGGAAATCATTACCGCCAGGGAAAAAATGATTTCATTCATTGATGTGAAATAAAATTCGTTAAAAGTGGCTTATTTTGATTAAAAATACAGAAAAGTCAACATTCGTGAATAGGAAATCAACAGCCTGTCAACATGCAATCAACATGCAATCAACATACCTGTCAACATCGGCACGATAAAATGTTTCAAAAATAGTGAGAAGTAGCAATATTAAGCCATTTATAGGGGCGTCACATTGTGCGCTAAATGTGACACCGATGTGCGCCAAATGTGCAAAAATGTGACAACAGCCTGTCAACAGGTCATGCCTATTGAAATCAACAGGGGTGTCAACATCGGTACGATAAAGTGTTTCAAAAACAGCTAATCATGGCAATATTAAGGCATTTATAAGGGCGTCACATTGTGCGCCAAATGTGACGCGACTGTGCGCACAATGTGACGCTAGAGATTAAGAGATTAGAGTATATACACAGTATGTATGTGTAGGGAAGGAGCCAGTCATGCAATCAAAAGAAAGAACGAGGGAAGAAGACCAGAAAAAGGAAAAGACGATTTATCCATTCTGCATCCATGACAACTGCCGGGAAGCCGAATCCATTTTAGTAGCTCCCTTGGCAACACTTCGAAAAATCAAAAAGGATGTGGAACGGGAAGCTGCCAAGCTCCGTTACCTGGACAGCCGAGTTGTAGAAGAAACAGAGAAAGGGAACCGCTACGGGGCTACGAGAGCGGCTACGCAATGGTGGAACCGCCTGGAAAAGCTCGATGCTTACTTGAAGCAATATAACATCGAACGGGAACCAGCCAGCAGGCATCAGCTTTTGGTTCAGGAAGACGGCAAGAAGGAAGACCTGTCTGTGGAAATCGGTTTTGATGACGACGATACGGATGACCAGGAAATGCTGCTGGCGTCGGGCCTCACGAAGAATGAAAAGCAGTACATCCTCGATGAAAGCCGGGAACTCCGCTATATCGATGCTCAAATCAAGGATGACATGAGTGCCGGCAACCAGGATGATGTGGAGTTCTGGCAGCAGCAGTACCGGGGCCGCCTGGAATCACTGCGCTGGTACATGGACAAGAAAGGAATCACCTATTCCTTGAACAAGAAGAAAAACATGACCGAGGAAAAGGCTATCACCCATGATAACCACGAAAAGAAATGCACTGTATGTCGCAAACGCCATGTGACCGTCATGCGGAGCAAAGGGCAGGAACGCACCAGAAGCAGGGAACGCCAGCGGGAAATGTCCTGAAATCGTCACAGAATCGCTTGTAAGACCTTTTCTTTCTGCGAACAGCTCATTAATCACAGATAAAACAAAAAGCCGTTTAAACGGCTTGTGAGCAGGTAAAACAGGTTCGAGGTGAGTCCATGCAGCAACGTTCCCATGAAGATTATTTTTCACATTGGCTTCAGAAAGGGATGGAACCAATCTTAGAAAAGGCTTTTTATGAAGAGGGAAAGGAGGGATTGTGATGGCACAGCCGTCTTTGGCAGCGCTGTACAAGCGCTTCATGAAGGGGCAGGACATCACTGGGATGGAAGCACAGCGCGAGGCAGATATACGTTTCCTGCGCATGGCCATGCCGGGGATGCAGTATTCACCGTTGAAGCTGGCCCAGGTATTGCAGAAGTACAGTCTGAACCGGGTCATCAGCCACTATGGCAAGAAGCTGGTCCGGGAAGTCAGTCAGCAGCCGGAATACCAGAAACGTCGGGAGGAGATGATGGACAGGCTCTATCCGGATAATATCGAGAACCGTTTCAAATTGTAGGAAGGAGAATCCATATGGAAAAAGAAGATATGCGTTTTGAAGAAAAGTACGGCGGCATGGATCCGCGCGATGCTGACCTGCTCACGGATGAAGAAAAGCAGGAACTGGAAAATGAATCGGAAGCCGATAATGCGGCACGGGTCCGTTAGAAGGGAGTTGATTTTATGCCGTTACCACAGAAAATCCAGGAAGAACGGGAAGCCCTGGCAAAGCGTGTCGTAGAGGACATCCGTTCGGGCAAGCCCTTTTTCTGGGACAGCGGCCATTATGGCCATCCTCACCGCAACCTTGTAGCCGACCTGCAGGGCAAGGATACGAAATACCACGGCATCAACAATATGATGCTCACCGTCGCTGCCGACAGATTCGGTTTCAAGGACACTCGCTGGGCTACGTTCAATCAGGTCAAATCTTTGCAGAAAGAAGGGCTTCCCTTTGAAAAGCAGCCTCACATCAAGAAGGGGGCCAAGGGCATCCCGATTGAATACTGGCAGTACACCAAGACCCTCATGGAAAAGGACCCGAAGACAGGGATGCTGGTGCCAAAGATGGAACCCGATCCGGAAACAGGCCGGATGAAACCGGCCGTAAGACGGCTGAATCCACCGCTGGTCCGGCGCTACATCGTCTTCAACGGCGACCAGATTGCCAACATCCCTCCGGAAAGGTCTCATGACATCACCCTCGATGAAAAGGACCGGAACGCTGCCATGGAAGCCATGATCGCCAACAGCGAAGCCAAGGTCCAGTTCGACCAGAATAACCAGAATTTCTACCGGGTCAGTGAAGACTGTGTACATGTCATGCCGAGGGAAGATTTCAAGTCATTAGGGGCCTTCTACGGGACCGTGGCCCATGAAATCGCCCATTCTACGGGGGCTGAAAGCCGGATGAACCGGGAAGGCATCACCAATTCTGATGGGTTCGGCGGCCCGATTTACGCCAAGGAAGAACTGCGGGCTGAAATGACATCCATGTTCTTAGGTCAGGAATACGGCGTAGCCCCGGGCAAGGAACACTATGAGAACCATGTGGCCTACCTGCAGAGCTGGGCCGAGGTCATCGAAAAGGACCCGGATGAGCTTTTCCGGGCGGCTGCTGAAGCGCAGAAGATAACGGACTACATCAAGGAGCACATGATTGAGCGGGACCTGCAGAAGGTACAGACGAAGACCGATGAGCACACTATCGAAAGGGCTGCAAGGACAGTAGAACCGGTGCCTCAGCCAGAGCCGGAAAAGGCGAAGAAACGGGATTTCAAGCCCATCCATCGGTCCATCACCATCCCGGACAAGCCGAAACGGAAACGCCGCGTCGCCGTCCGGCGCACAACGACAGATAAGACGAAAGGTATAAGCCGATAAGAAAGGAGCTGATTTGAATGAACGAAATCGACATGAAATTAAGGAAAAAGTTCGGGGACTTCCTGAATGACATCGATTCGATGAACCTGAACTGCGTCATCTGTGCCAGGCCAAAGCAAGAACCGAAGCGCTTCTTAATGGCAGCTAACGTGACACCGGAAGAAGCCATGTGCACATTAGGGAACACGATGCCGCTGCTGTTCCACCCGGAATGGCCAGGGCTGCCGTGGGATATGCGCAGCATGGAAGTAGTAAAGGCACTGGCCAAGGGCCTGATGGATCAAGTGAACTTGCTGGTATCGGAAATGATGATTTGTTTCTCCCTGGCAGGGGACGCCAGCCGGGGCGGATACCTCGTCCATACCGGCGGCATGGCGGAAGCCCTGGACTGCGTCCATGCGATAACCGTACAGATGACCAGCGTTCTAAAAGCACAGCTTAGTCAGTAATTGGAGGAGAATATTATGAACCAGGATATGTATGAAGAAATTTCCCAGGAAGAACTCGATGCCTGGGAAGCCCAGTTCTATCAGGAATCGACACAGGAAATGGCAAAGACGGAAAAGGTCGTGCCGGAAAAGGATCTGAAGCCGGTGAAAGATGCCGCCAAGGATATGACGACACAGATGCAAGGCTACCGGCAGATGGAACAGGACTGCGGCCACTCCCAGCCGGAAGTCTGGAAGGAACATGCCAAGAAGCAGAAAACCATCAACCAGAACCTGTCGGACTGCCGGGATGCCTATGAACAGGAAAAGCCGCAGGCTGTCAAGCAGACGGCCATCCAAAAGGCACGGGATTCCTTTGAAGATGCCGGCAAAGCCTTCAAGGAACAGATTCAGAAGCTGAACCAGATGTATGCGAAGGAACTGGAAGCGCAGCGCGAAGCAAACCGTCGGATGCAGGCCCAGATGGCCCAAATGCAGGAAACCATCAAAGACCTGCGGGAAGCTTCCCAGACAACGCTGACACCAGAACAGCTCATGGTAGCGGCCGAAGCCTTCCGTGTTTTCCAGGAAACAGTCAAGCAGAACCAGAAGCACCATCTCAAAGAAATCCGTGACACCGTATCCCATACGGTACAGGATACGTGCCATGCGATTTCCGAAGCGCCGCGCCGGGTCCGGAACGCCATCAAAGCTAAGGCCTATCATGCCGTTGAAAGCGTCCTGTCGAGGACGACGGCCCGGCTGAACGAAGCGAGCCGCCAAATCGAACAGAGCCGTCAGCGGGCCGAAGCCCAGGAAAAGCAGGCCATCGCCCGGTCCAAGGCGACACCGGCTAAATGGCGCCGCCAGGAAACCGAAAAGACGGCTGAAAAGGCAGAAGAAAAGACCGTCGAAAAGGCACCGGCCAAGCGCCGTGTTACCGTCCGCAGGCCGCAGGAAAACGCGAAGTCACGCGGTATGGAACGCTAACGTAAAGGAGGCAGTACGATGATACCAAGAGCATTGAGGGAATGTGCCCAATGGGTCGTCTGGAAGACATTCATCAAACGGCAGGGCAAAAAGGTGAAGAAAGTGAAGATGCCCTATGACCCAAAAACAGGGAAACCGGCACAGGTCAACAATCCCCTTACGTGGGGGACGTATTCGGAAGCCTGCCGGGCTGCTTATCGCTACGACGGTCTGGGCTTCGTCTTTACTGCCGATGACCACTTTGTGGGCGTTGATATTGACCACTGCATCGATGAAAACGGCCATATCCGGGAAGATGCACAGGAGCTGGTGGACCGGTTCGAATCATACTGTGAAAAAAGTCCGTCCGGGACAGGGCTGCACATCATCATCACCGCTGATGGCCTTAAAGATGGCCGGCGGGGCATCCGGACGGATGACATCGAGGTCTATGCACAGGACAGGTACTTCACCGTGACCGGCAACGCCATCCTCGATGCGCCAATCCAGAACGGCCAGGCCGTTCTGGATGAACTGGTATCCCGTATTGCCCCTGCGGTAAAGCAAGAGAAGAAGCCGGCTGGCCGGAAGAAGGCAGAGCCAGCAGTATTGAGGGGCAGCGATGAAAAGCTGCTGGAAGCCTTGTTCAAGCAGAAGAACGGCCGTATCCTGCAGGCCCTGTATAACGGCGAAGACGCCTGGACAGGCGACCGGAGCCGGGACGATCTCTATTTCTGCTGGAACGTCAATTTCCGCAACGGCAATGATTTGGCCCAGACCGACCGTATCTTCCGGGCATCGGGCCGGATGCGCGACAAATGGGATGAAGTCCATTGGAGTGACGGTACGACATACGGCCAGCGGACATTATCCCGGAGTTACAACAAGAGGTGAAGGATTTGGATTTGTTTTTCTTGATTGCGACGACGCTGTTCCTGGTCCTGGTCGTCCTGCTGCTGGCAGCAGGCGGCCAGGGACAGGATCCGCTCAGACATTGAAACTGGAAAGGAGAAATGACCTATGGGTTATGAAGATGTACAGGAATTACATGAAAAGGAACTGCTGGCTATGGGTATCAGCCGGGACGAAGCTAAGGAAATCATGGCAGCCGAAGAAGAATACGGCGTCAGCTTCCGGGATACGTGGGACCTGGAACTGGACAATCCATCAGCTATACGGCAGATGCTCGATGATGATAAGAACAGTGGTTTTGATTATGAAGGGTAGCGAGGACCATGAAGAAACGGAAGTACAAGCAACGCAATTATGCGTACTATAAGAACCGTATCCAGGAATACTGCATGGGCAACCTGCCCCAGGACAGCAAGGCCCCGGCAGGTTCCCGCTATTATGGCCGGCGCTTCTTTTCGCCGGATCAGTGCCGGTTTGGCAGCATGAAAGGCCGTGGGAAGCTCTCTATCTTCGATTCGGAGAATCCGGCATCCGGCACGAACTACAACATGTTCAAGGACTGGGAAACGGGAAAATCCGGCGATATTTATATGTTGGTCATGTGGAATGAAGGCATCCAGACCCGGTATGAAGCCTATGACCGTATCGAAGACCTGATGGGCAGGGCGCCAGAGAAGGAACAGAGCCGCACGAAAGCCGTCCGCTACCGGAACAAGACGGCCCGGCAGGCCCGGAAGGAAGGGAGTTTCAAACGGACGAAGGAATTCTTCGACAATGAAGAAGCGACCTGCCTGAGCCGGCGCCGTACCATCGAGAACCAGCTAATAAACAATCTGCATGAGACAGGGGCCTTCTTCAAAAGCATGGATAAGATTCCCTGCCAGATAAAGATTGGCCAGGATGGCCAGCCTGTGCAGAAAGAGATGACCTGTGCCAATTACCTCAAAGCCATGATCCTCGATGAGCCGGACCCGCGGTACATGTGCAAGACAGATATTGACAAGGCTGGCTGGAAACTCCGGGAAGGGGCCAAGCCGGAAACCTTTGAATATCTTGTCAATAAGGACGCAAAGTACCATCTGGTCACGTGGAAGCTATATAACGCCAAAGACATTGAAGGCATCCCGCCTTATGAAAAAGGACAGAATCTGTCACCGGAAGAAATCACGGATCGGATAAAGACCATGCTGAAAGATAATGGCGTCGAAATGAAGGATGAAGCCCTGTTCAAGGACCCACTGGAAGGCATCAAGGCCCTGCGCAAGCTGGCCGGAGAGAATACATGGCATGAAGCCAGGCTGCCTGCCCAGCGGGCGCTGGAACGGGAATATGCTATGACTAAGCTGCTCCAGCACGCCGGGGCGACGAAGCCGTACAAGATAAAGGATGGCGCCCTGATCACAGAATATCTCGAACACGATGCCACGACGAAGATACTGTACAAGAGTGCCTATCGGGGCGATACGGCGTCCCAGAAAATCAACGGGGCCTTTGAAAAATCCGAATTGAAACGGGTCGCCCAGCAGGCCCGCGAACTGGAAGCCATGATGAAAGACCCCTTGCAGCAGCTGGAAGTCACGATGAAACAGGACTACCAGATGAAGGACACGCTCATCCCTAAAGGGGCGCAGCTCAAGGGCGATGACGCTTATAAAGTCCTGTTCCATATCGTCCAGGAAGACCGGCGTCTCTTCGAGAACATCGACAATCCGGAGTACCGGAAGGAAGTCGCCTTCAAGGTGCAGTTCAAGGACTGGCAGCAGGACATTTCCCTGGAACAGGGACTGCTACAGACGGGGAACAAGGGAACTCTTACAGAAAGCCTGAAATATGCAGCCCTCCAGCCATTACGGGAACAAGCTTTCGATGAAGTACGCCGAGATGAAGCCATTACGGAACGGATGAAGCTGAAGCTGTTCAATGGCAGCAAGGAATTCAAGGAAGCCTGGGAAGCCAGCCAGGAAACGCTGAAAGCCGCTGAAGCCCGGCTCATGGTACAGGAATACCAGAAAGCAGACTTGGAGCTGTCACGGGCTATAGAGCCGCTGTTACAGAGCGAAAGCCGCTATCTGTCATCCCACCCGGCATACAAGAAGATTGAAGACCGGGTTGATACGTATCTGTACCGGATACCAGCCAATGAGCACATCACCGATGAAATCGACGTGCGCCAGAAATACGGTGAAATGGCTCTCGATGTGAAGACCCCGGAATTCTATGGACAAAAGGGAGACGGACTGGTCATCGAGCTGAAACATTCCCTCATGCCTGACTATGACGGCCATTTCATGGCGCCGGGCATGGAAGAAGAACCACTGCCGGTTAAACCCTTCATCAAAGAAATCGAGCAGCGCCACGTACAGGAATTCGAAGATAAGTTTTCCGTATCCTTGGAAACAGATGGTGGCCGGGAATCATATAAGGGCGATGAAGCCCGCCAATTCGTCTATGCCCTGATGCAGGACGACCGGGACATGTTCACGCATGAACAGAGCGGCATGAAGCCGGTAGAATATTCCGGCTGGCGCAAGCTCACTGTATCTTATGATGAGGTTCCTGTCCTCAGCCGGGAATACTATGACGGCCAGATGAAGATCGGCAGCGCCCGGTTCTCGAAAGACCTCATCAACAGTGGAAAGGATGACCTGGATGACCGTGGCCGGACAGCCCTGAAAGATTTGAACAAGGGCCTACGGGTCCTTGAGAAATATACGGATAACCAGGTACAGCTGGAATCGGCTGTCGAATTTGAGCGGCCCAAACCGGAAGAAATCGAAGCTGTCATCCAGCGCGGCTTCGAGCCGGAAAACATGGAAGAACACCGGCCCAAGATTGGCCGGAAAGTCGCACAGGTCATGCCGTGGTATGAAGCCAAGGCCATTGTCAATTACTGCCATACGGACAAAGAAAAGACAGACTACATGGTAGCCGAACTGGCTAAGAAATATAAAGCCGATACGATTGAACGATGGATTGGAAATTACCTGCCAAAGTACAAGAAATACGTCAAGGAAAGCCTGGAACGGCCAGACATCAAGAAAGCCATCGAGAACCAGCCGAAGCGAAACAGGGTACAGGCAAAATCACAAAGTACAGAGCGGCAGGCCTGAAAAGCCTTAATAAAAAGCAGGGAAAACGAGGCGCTTCCGCCTTGTTAGTTTAGCATAGTGCCGGCCGCGGGCAAGGGTAAACAGTGCTGCGCCTGCGGCTGGCCCTTGCCCGCAACCGGCACTATGCTTTTTTTATACGCAGCGGAAAGCGCAGGGGGAAACAGGAAAGACCCCATAGATTCATGTAAAGGAAGATGATACTTTGTTGAAACGAGGAATATTGCTGATGCTGGCTATAGCCACAACGACCGTACAGGCGGCTTCGCCTGATGAAATGGTCTATGAGCAGGTCAGTCAGTATGTCAGCGAACCGGAAGCCGGCATCATTGCCCAGGACATCTGTGATGCTTCCTATGAGTACGACGTCGACCCCATCCTGGCAGCGGCCGTTTTTACAGCAGAAAGCCATTTCGACAACTCTGCTGTATCCGGTGCCGGAGCTATCGGCATTGCCCAGCTCATGCCGGACACGGCAGCCAGTCTTGGTGTCAATCCGTACAACGAGGAGGATAACATCTATGGCGGCGTCGCTTATCTGGGACAGATGTTGTCGCGCTACCGGGACTGGGATGACCCCTATATCTACGCAGAAGCCGCCTACAATGCAGGCCCTGGTGCCGTCGATGAAGCCGGCGGTATCCCGAACTATGAGGAAACCATCAACTACGTCGACACCGTCGAAGGGATACGCCAGGACATCTGGGACAAGTTCGGCGACGGCAGCTATGCTGATTACGACGCTGATGAAACGTATGATACTGGAAGCGAAGCTGCTGAAGCTCCTCGGACTGTGAATACACAGATACAGTCGGCGAAATCCAAAAAGCAGCCGAAGCATGCCGAAGTGCCGGATACAATCCGTGTCTGGCCGCCAGTAGCAGCCAACAAGGCTAAGTAAAATAAAGAAAGGAGAATGGGAGGATGGCAAAAGTTGATACATGGAAAAAGTATGTGCTCAGAGGAAAATGTGCATTATTTGAAGAATGGACTGCCTATACAGGAGTTACGAAACAAGATTTCTTACAGGGTCTAGACTGGCTCTTTGAAGACACAGAACCGGAAAAACCAATCCGGGAACTCGTGTGTACCCAGGACGGGAAGCTCCACCACTACCGCCGGGTCTACTATGAAGACGGAACGTTCCAGAACTTCATTGCGTTTGAAGGGAAAGGCCTCCGTAGAACTGGCCTTCCGCAGCGGTGTTACCGCATGAATGTCAAGGACCAGCTGTACGCTTGTACAGAGACTCAACGAGCCACTATCCGGGAAGAAGCTAAAGCCAAGAAAAAGGCCGCCCAAATTTGGGAACTGAAAAAATGATTAAAAGACACTAATAGGGTCTAATAGGACTTATTAAGGCTTATTCGTTCCTATTAAGACCTATTAGACCCTATAGATTTCTATGAGAAGAGGTATGCAATGATGAAAGCTCCTTGGAAGATTTTACTCAATGTGTGTACAGATAACCGCACTTTCTATATCGGGAACCGCTACATCTACGCCTATGACGTAAAGCAACATCAACGAATGAGGTATAAGCTGGACGATAACTGGAAAGTGGCCCTGACGGCTTTAGGACAGAGTGAAGCCATGGTCAAAGATCCAGCCCAGGTCATGTCCACCGTTTTGAAGTTTTTTCACTGTGTAGACAAGACCGGCAGTTTTGATCCCCGTGATTATTTCACAGACGATGACTTAGAAGATGCCAGAAATATCATCGACGATTATACTAAAGTCCACGTCAAAGCATTAGAAGCGGCTACAAAATATAGAGAAAATCATAAGCACTATTAAGCATTATTAAGACCTATTAGACACTATTAGGAACTATTAAGCCTGCATAATGTAATAACAGGAGGGATAAACTATGAAATATGACATTGTTTATGCGTGTGGTCACGCAGGGGTTATTCAAATCTACGGCAAAAGCGCAGACCGTGATCGGAAAATCAAGTGGATGGAAACGAACTGCCTGTGTCCGAACTGTCAAGCCAATGAAAACAAAAAGAGAACCGAAATAGCTATCAAGGAAATGGCAGGTCTGAACCTGCCGACGCTTACGGGCAGTCAGAAACAGATTGATTGGGCTGTAGTCATCCGCGCTAAACGGATTGAAGAAGCAAAGATTTTCCTGGCTACGAATCTTCCACCAGAAGTGCAAGAGAAGGCTCGAAAGTTCTATGCCTGGTATACAGGGCAGACTCAGGCTGCCTGGTGGATCGACCATCGGGACGAACACCCAAAGGCGACCTGCCGGCTGGAACGGAAGTCCTGGGATAAGCAAAATAAAGAAGAAAGGGTAGATATAGATGAATACGATGAAGATTTATAAATGTTACCAGGTATACGGATATAAGGAAGCGTTTTTCTTGCAGCCTTTGAAGACGCATCCGTATAACTGGGATGAGATTACGGTGCAGCTTCCGGAAGGGGCTGAACCAGTCAAGACAGAATTCGGAAGCCCTGCTGTCAAATTGGCCAATGGCCATCTCTGCACTCATCTCTTCACGGACTGGCAGAAAGATTGTGTCGTTCCGTATCTGATCGATACGGACCCAACCGATCCGAAAAAAGTACATCGGATTTTGCTGGACGTCGTACAAGAAGGGGATACCGATGAAATGGATTAATCATAAGATTGTTACGGGCCTTACAGTCATGATCATCACCGGGAACCCGGTCTATGGTATCGTAGCCGCTGCGGCGGCTACCTTGCCTGACCTGATGGAAACGCCGCCGTGGAAGTTCAATAAGGACTATGAATATAAGCGGCAGCACCGGCAGTGGAGTCATTGGTTCGTTCCCTGGCTGGTCGTCCTGCTCCTGGCCGGAGCTGTCATGTATGGCCGGCCTATATCCTGGAACCTTCATTATCTGACATCGACGCTGTTATACAATCCGTTCAAAGCCCAGCTGCTTCCTAATATCGCCGTCATCATAGCCTTGGTTGCAGCCGGAGGGCTATTCCATATCGTCGAAGACGCGTTATGTGGGACCGTACCGAACTACAAAATGAGAGGGAAGCGATGGGGAAAACGATTTTTCCGGGTCAATTCCGCAAAGGAGCATACCGGCGTCTGCCTTTACAGTATGGCCATGATGATTCTATACGTCATGATATGGAGATGAGCATAAGAAAGGAGACTATATGTGAGATGTTCCTTCCTCTACTGGGAACTACACAAGACTGTGCACAATCGGAGCGGTTATCCATAGACGGGAAGAGAAAAGACTGATAGAATTTTAGCGATGTGATGAATCAATGAAAGGGAGAATGGGAAATGAAACATGTACTGGTAACGAATGGCCGCAACTGGCTGCATAATGTCTATACGATCGAAAAGGGCCAGGAATGGCTGAAGAAACATCCGGACCGGAAAGATGCCTATATTTATGCGGATCATCAATGGTTCTATCGTTCCGATACGGACCGGTATAGCGACATCCTGAACCATGAACAGGGCGACCTCGTAGCCGCCATCAAGGCCAATGTACCCCGTCTCCTCAAGAAAGCCGGCTTCCATGGCCATATCCAGATTTCCTCGATGCAGCTTGATCCGGGAGAACGGCAATTCATCATGTATCGTGCCGTCCTGACCATCACGGCCTGCCCGCTCGTGACCCATATCATGCGTATCGGACAGCGGACCTTTGTACAGGACCTGGTCGATGTACGCCGGAAAGAAACGCATACTATCACCTTTAGCAATGTCGAGCTGGGAGAATATGACCGGAAGCCGGTACGAATCCACAGCATTTCAAAATTCAAGATTGAATAGAGAGCAGTAAAAAAGCGCCGCCTCGATCGAAGCAGCGCTTTTTACATTGACAAAACTAATTAGCGATTGCTAAATGAAAGTGCTGGTTATCACGATATTCCTTCCTTTGCTAGAAAATTATTGAAGAATTAACTAATTTTTGGTAAAATGACATTTATATAGAACAAAAATTCGGAGAGACTATTATGGAAAAAGAAGAAAAAAGAACTGCTATTTCTATCAGCTTGTCGAAAGGCGAAAAATATTTATTTATGGAAAAAGCCAGAAATTATGGATTATCTTTATCGGCCTTTTTAAGATTAGCTGCTCTTGAATATATTGAAAAGCATAGAGAGGGGAATAAGCATGAGTAAAAAAGAAGTAAATACGGATATCTGGGTTGCATCAATGCTTAAAGAGAATGAAATAAAATATGATGCTCAAGGTTCTACTGTAAAAGAGTTGGATGAGGCATTGAAAACAGCATCTAAGAGAGGTACAGGACATGCTGGGTATCCTGAATACGTAGCTGTTATTGATGATTTTGTTTTAGTCGTCGAAGATAAAGCCGATACTAGCAAACAGATTAAATTGACAGAAAACGGAATTATTGATATGGATACAAAAGCCGTTACTGATTATGCTGTCAACGGGGCTTATTTCTATGCTAAACGTATTGCTCAGGGAAGTAACTTCAAGAAAGTATTTGCTGTTGGTGTTTCTGGAAATGAAAAGCATCATGAAATTACTCCTTTGTGGGTTGATGATCGGGAAAGCTATAAAATGTTACCAGACTTAGAATCATTCGTTTCTTTTTCGCCACAAAACATTCATGAATACTATACTCGATACGTTCTCGAAGAAGAAACAGATTTTGAAAAGACAACAGAACAGATTTTAAAAGATGCATCGGAACTTCATGAATACCTTAGAACCTATGGTACTTTAAAAGATCAGGATAAGCCGCTTGTAGTTGCGGGAATTTTATTAGCCTTGGATGAAATCGAATATGGAGGCTTTAATATCAGCTTATTGACAGGAGACCAGACTTCCGGCATGAGAGACGGTGACAAGCTGATGAATGCCATCAAAGGGCGTCTGACACGGTCCAATGTAGGACCGGATGCCAAGAAAGATAAATTATTAGCTGAATTTTCTATACTGCAAACCAGCTTCCGGCTAAATGAAATCAATGAAGCCTTAGGGAAAACACCTTTAAAATTCTATACAGAATTTCTTTATGAACACGTATTTAAAAATATCAAATACCAAAAGACGAGTGAAGATTTCATTGGACGTTTTTATGGTGAATTCATGAGTTATTCGGGCGGTGATGGACAGACGCTGGGCATCATTTTAACACCTAGGCATATTTGCGATTTAATGTGCGATCTTGTAGATATTGAGCCTAATGATGTTGTCCTGGAGCAAAGATGCTTGGGATTGATACAATATTGGGAACGGTGTGCATAGTGGAAAAGTCCATATATAGCGGGGGCTTGGTAAACGTCGGCAGAAGGCCGGCATTTTTTATGCTCTGAAATGCAGGTAGAATCAGAAGGTATCGTATAAGTTCTTAGCAACACTGTGGATATGCCATTAACGATAGCAATGGCATCGTTAATGGTATAGAAAGATAATTTGTCGTGCCATCTGACTTGCTTCCTATTGTTTGGTAGTATTGCTATGGATAAGATAAAAAATGTAGTACAATATTATTATCAATGAAAAGTGTGTTATCGTCTGGATGAGGTGATAATTCATGCGGGTTTACAATTATGCATCTTTTGCTAAGGTGTTTTCGAAGGGCATCATCAAGCCTAATATGACTAAAATTGCTAAGATTTTATTTGAGCCAGTCATTAGTCTTGGAGACTGTGTCAATAGACATGGGGAACCATATACTATCGATAATAAGTCGGCAAGCCTTTGGTATAAACAAGAAGCAGACATTCCAGGCAATTTGAAAAAAGCAGCGAATGATGGCCGTGTATATAAGGGAATAGGGAAATATTTTACTGATGAAGTTTTGGACAAAGTCCTTAGTGGGGTTAAGGCCGATGATATGGTGGCTGAGTTGCTAAATCTCATCAAGGAATCAGATTTGTCTGAAATGGAAAAAGGTGATTTAAATAAACTGTATGAGGATGGTGATTTGAGAGGATTTTTAGGTAGAGCGTTCTTGTATGCCATATTGCCAAACAATATGAAAAAGGATGCATCTTATGAGGACTATTCGAAAACAGCCCAGGTAACAGCCGCAGATATTAACCATGAAATAGAAGCTTTCAGGCAGTTTGTTGGGCAATTCAAAAAGCCTGCTCCGCTGTCTCCACCTTTGACTATTGCAACAGAAGAAATGAAATATGTAACAGAGCTATTCCGCGTTTATCAGGAAAAAACAGGAGTGGAATGTAATTGTGTAAAGGATCTCGATTCATGCCCTAATATGAAAAAGAATTTTAACAGACAAAGAAAAGATTACTATTTAGCAGAAACTATTAGGAGGGGACTTCGAGATACCGTAGCACCACAGGAGGAGGAAAACTTTGAGGCAGTAAAAGAAGAAATGTATGAAGGTGTCGTAACGACGGAAGAAAAAGATTATGCTTGTGGCTATGACAGAATGAACGCTGTAATGGAGCATGCGACATTGGTTGAGCTTTCTTCTAATTTACAAACAGTGACTCTGAATTGGATCGGACCAGGGGAAAAGAAAGGAATTTGTCATATGTTGGTCAATGATGAGAAACTCAGTTGGATAGAGGGTGATTAAGCTGCAAAAGGATATTTTCAATACATTCAGTATCTGTAACCAGGGTGAAACAGCAAGAAAAAATAAAGAAGTATTCAATACGGTTTTCGAAATGGAATTAAGAATAATGCTACTGATGAGTTCCGTACCAGAACTGTTTTTTTCGAGTACTCGTATATTGGCATTTGACTTCATCAATTGTTATGCAAAGGTTTTTGGTATAGCTCTTGAAAATCTGCATGGCAATAATGATTTTATGTATGCTGAAATGGCAGGAAGACGTTCGTTGATTACAGAAGCAATCAAGAAGTTAGTACGGCATGGAATATTGAAAGTCAAAAATAATCAGGGATATCAGTATAAAATCACAGACTATGGATTGGAGATATCAAACGGCTTTCATAGTACATATGCAGAGGAATACCGCAGGGTATCAAGGCTTTCCGCGAAAAAATATAGTTGCAAAAATGATGAGGAACTGCTTCAAGAAATTCAGTATCGTCCTATTGCAAACTAAAGGGGTAAATGTTTATGTTTTACATAAAGTGGATTAAGATTACTGCAAATCAAAAAGAATCAAGAATAGACTTTGCTCCGGGTCTGAATATAATTTATGGTCCATCCAATACCGGGAAAAGTATGGTGTTGGATTGTATAGATTATATGATGGGAGCCGGTACTCATCGATTCGATGTCAATTTAAAAGTGGAGAAGATTCAAATAGGAATAGATGTTAATGGGGAAGGCCTTTCTATCAGCCGGGATGTTAACACTCAATCTTTCGAAGTAATTAGTCATGTAGACGGTATAGAAACATCTACTTACAAACTAAAGGGCGGGAAAAAGAATCCACCTATTAATGATGTCTGGATGAAGCTTTTTGACATTCCTCTTGATACTAAGATTCTTAAAACGCAGGAAGGAAAACCGCAGGCTTTGACGGTTAGAACGTTTTATCATACTTTCATCATAGATGAGGACCGAATTCATGATAAAGCCAGTGTTCTTAAAGGAAAGCACGGATTAGGAGGAAAGGTAGGAACCCCGACTTTAACAGCATTATTGTACCTGGGAACAGGTAATAACTATCTTCCAAATTTGGCTTTTATTGATCCCAAAATAAAGAAAGCAAAAGATGAAGGGGTGCTGAAAATTGTCAATAGAGGTATGGGCTTTTTAGAAAGGCAAAAGTCATCTTTTGATGATGCATTACCTTTACTTCAACCCGTTGAATTGCAGAACAAAATCAATCAAACGATCGATGAAATCGGAGCTGCTAAAGGAATCCTTAAAGAAGCCCTGAACTTATGCCGTGAAATTGGAGAGGAAATCAATAAAGTAATGCGGCAGATTTCGGAAGATGAGGTTTTGATGAATCGGAATCAACTCCTTTTATCACAATATAAGGCGGATATTAAGCGCCTGACCTTTATTGCGGAAGGGAATATGGTTTCGCAAAAAATCAAAACAATAGAAAGGTGCCCTTTCTGCAATGGAGAACTTCCTCATGAACATGAAGAGGATTGTATAGGTTCTGCGATAGCAGAAGAGCAAAAAATTGAAATGCAGGTCAGGGATTTGCAATCAGTCCAGGAATCTATACAGGAAGAATATGCTGCTTTGTCAAAGAAAAGAGATATGCTTATTAATCAGAGAAATGAGCAGGAAGAAAAAATACGAGGAGAACTTGAACCTAAAATCCAGCAGTTGAAAAAGCAACTTGATGATTTTAAAATTTCATTGAGATTTGCTGAAATGAATACCATGATTGACCAATTTTCAACATTTCTTAAGCAAGAACGTGATGCTATTGAGAATGAAGAAACTGCTGACATTCATTTGAATGTAAAAGAGAAATTCAAGGAGGTCTTTAAAGAACTCCTTGATACGGAAGTAGACGAACTTTTAAAATACTGTAATTATCAGAACTATTTGGATTCGTATTTTGATATCGATAGCTATGATATTGTCGTTAATGGTCATGAAAAAAAGAGCCAAGGTAAGGGCCATCCCGGCCACCATCAGCCGTTATACGGCGGCTCCGATTAACAGCCGGAAGAAGCGGAGAGTAGCGGGCTATGCCAGGGTTTCCACGGACCATGATGACCAGATCAGCAGCTATGAAGCACAGGTCGATTATTATACGAACTATATCAGGGAACGGGATGACTGGGAATTTGTCGGCATCTACACCGATGAAGGCATCTCGGCTACCAACACGCGTCACCGCGATGGCTTCAAGCGGATGGTCAGGGATGCCATGGATGGGAAAATCGACCTCATCGTCACAAAATCAGTCAGCCGCTTCGCCAGAAATACCGTAGACAGCCTGACAACGGTACGCAAGCTCAAGGACAAGGGCATCGAGATATATTTCGAGAAGGAAAATATCTGGACGCTCGATGCCAAGGGCGAACTCCTCATCACCATCATGAGTTCCCTGGCGCAGGAAGAAAGCAGGAGCATCTCGGAAAACGTCACCTGGGGCCATCGGAAGCGATTCGCTGACGGGAAGGTGTGTGTGCCGTTCGGCCATTTCCTTGGCTATGACCGGGGACCGGACGGGAATCTGGTCGTCAACCGGGAACAGGCCAAGACGGTGAAACTGATTTACCGCTTGTTCCTGGACGGGTATACCTTCCACTCCATTGCCAGGGAGCTGACTTCCAGAGGGCTGGAAACTCCGGCAAGAAAGAAACGCTGGTATCCGGGGACGGTAGAGAGCATCCTGACAAATGAGAAATACAAGGGCGATGCCCTGCTGCAGAAGCGGTTCACCGTCAACTTCCTGACCAAAGAAACGAAAGCGAATGAAGGGGAAGTGCCGCAGTACTATGTGGAAAATAACCACGAAGCCATCATCAGCCCGCAGGTCTTCGACTGGGTACAGGAAGAAATCAAGCGGCGGCGTGAAGGCAGGGGACGTTACAGCGGCGTATCCATCTTCTCCAGCAAAATCAAGTGCGGCCAGTGCGGAGGCTGGTACGGGGCCAAGGTCTGGCATTCGACCGACAAGTACCGCAGAACCATCTACCGATGCAACGATAAGTTCAAGAGCCATTGCAAGACACCACATCTGACAGAGGATGATATCAAGGAAGCCTTCGTCCGGGCCGTCAATCAGCTCATCGAAAACAAAGCGGACGTACTTGACAGCATCACACTGCTGAAGGAACGGCTCACTGACACAGAAGACTTGGAAGAGGAGCGGGACAGGATAAGCACAGATTTGAACCTGCTGGCCGACAAGATACAGCAGCTCATAGCCGAGAACGCCAGGGTCGCGCAGAACCAGGATGATTATGACCGGAACTACAACGAACTGGTCAGTCGGTATGAAGCAGCGAAGACGCAGTACGACAAGACCTGTGAAGCCATCCAGTATCGCAAGGCCCGGAGCCGTCAGATGGACAGCTTCATCAAGGAGCTTAGGAATCAGGATCTCATTAAGGAGTTCGATGCCCGGCTGTGGGGCAGCCTGGTGGATTTCATCACAGTGTACAGCAAAGACGATATCCGGATGACCTTCAAGGACGGGACGGAAATCAGAGCATAAGCAGGAAAAAAGGATTACGGCAGAGAATCCAAGAGGAAACGCAGGATTCTCTGCCGTATTTTTGATGAAGAAAATCGGAATATGATATAATAGTAAGGGTTTCAGGTGTGCGAAGTTTGAGTGAGATATAAATGTTTGGCGAAATATTTTTGCGTGATGGCCCTCTCTGCCCATCGGCAATACCGATGCTATCAAGCCCCTTTAAAATACTAAATTATCAAAAATTCGTTTTGCCGCCTCCGCAATCATAGCGTCGTCAGATTTTGCATTTTTTTCCGTGCGGCGCGACATTATCGCCATGACAATGGGTTTGCGATTGGGCGGATAAATCACGGCAATATCATTCCGCGCCCCATAATCGCCTGAACCGCTCTTGTCGATAACTTTCCAACCTTGCGGAGTTTCTGCCTTGATAAGCGTGTCGGTTATGGAATTGTCGCTCATCCAATCAATCAGCAGTTTTTTCTTGTCGTCGCTCAAAATATCGCCGAATATATAGACTTGCAAATTTTTTACCATCTGTCTCGGCGTGCTAGTATCACGATTATCTTTTGGATTGAAAAGATTAAGTTCAGGTTCATTTCGCGCAGGTTTGGTAGTTTTGTCGCCAATATTTTTAAGTGCCACCTTGAA
>OCTW011565577.1_pt1 | contig 23987 bp, 32 predicted proteins | sample 1539671 | NCBI WGS metagenome assembly OCTW01 (sample SAMN02144230, study PRJEB22623) | gut metagenome | biome: sheep rumen | host: Ovis aries | place: New Zealand | reverse complement strand
TATATAACATTCATATTTGTGAATTTATCGTATCATTTCTCATGACTTTCTTCAATGCCCTACTTCTTTTTTGTGTGACGTAATCTCATAAGCAGCATAGGCATAGAAGTTCACCGACACATTGCAGTAGTCTCCGCTGCCGCACTCCATGGGATCCAGGATCGGCTGCACCTTGCGGTCGACGATCTGGGGAGCTTCCTTGGCGTTGGCGTTCAGGAACATAGCGTCCGCATACGCCTCATCGTCAGGACGGTCGATGTCGCCATCGCGGAGAGGAAGGCGAAGGTTGGGAGGAATCTTACCCCCGAAGCGCTTCTCCTTTCCGGCTTCCTTGGCGGCCTCGACTGCCTTGTGGATCTTCATGAGCGTCGCCTTGTCGCTCTTGGGGATGATGCAGGAAACGGAGTACTTCTCCTCGCTTCCGTTGATGGACTTCGGCTCCCAGATATTCGCAAAGGAGATACGGCAGGGAATGATCACCTTGGTCGCGGGATTGTTCTTGTTGTTCGCATTTGCCATAGTATTTCTACCTCCATAAAAATAACGCCGGGCTGTCTGCTCTCGGCGCTGTGCTCTGCCGGAATTGTCCGGCGCATATTTATGCGTCCTTTATTCGTCATCCGCATCAGGCAGGACTGCGAACTCCTGATCCGGTGTGTTTGTGAGGTCAACCGGCGGCCTCGGATCGGATTCCGGGACGAGCGCCAGTTTCCCAGGCGGCTTGGCTACGTACTCTCCGAGCAGCTCCGCAAACCGCTTCTTGCCCATCATTTTTTCAAACTCGGTCAGAGTGATAAGCTGCTGTTTGTAGAGGTCGGTGTAACCGTTCCGGATAGCTGTGTCCACCACGGCCATTGTATCTGTAAACACCCTCTTGCTCCTGCCCTCGACCACTTTGTAGCCGGGGATCGTCACAGCGTGGTTGATGGCTTCGGAACTCAGGAATGCAAAAACAGATTCGATCCAGGAGCCTATCCTGTTCAGAACCGGCAATACCTCTGCAAGCTCTGAAATGGATATGAGACCTGGCTGTTTGAAGGTCGGCAAAGACCTGTCCGGCGTGTATGGAGCGTTCATGTCATCCTCCTCGGGGCTGGCCCTCGCCTCTTCTGAGAATGCCCCTGCATCCAGGTCGAGGAATTCCTCACGGCATAAGGCCAGTGCCTCATCCCTGCACGCCTTACAGACAGGCTTTGCCCGACAGAACCGGCACCAGTCGCCAGCCTTCTGTTCGCCCTTGCCTTCATAGGCCATCTTTGCGACATCCTTAATCGATTCACCCCAGGAGATCAGTTCATCCGCTGTCATCTCGCAGGTCCCGATATTCTCAAGCCTGGGCTGTATGATACTCATGCGGACAATCTCAATCGGATAGATGTAGCCATAGGCGTTCAGGGCACCAAGGGCATAAAGCATCATCTGTGTGTTGTGGTTATAGTCCACGAACACCCCTTTTCCGTTTTTGTAATCACAGATGTGGAGGATGCCTTTTCCCTCCGCGTCATGTCCGATGATCACCATGTCGGCCGTTCCAAATCCGGAAGGCGCGATGTGGCTGTAATCGACCCGTTCCTCCACCATGACCAGAGGTTCACAGCCTGCCCGCTTCATATCTTCGATGATGGAAACCACAAACTCGTAGTAGGCATCCGTGGACTGCTCCAGCTCCTCCGAGTAGTACTCTTCCGATTGCGGACGCCTGACCCGTTCGTGCAGGTATTTCTTTACCTTGTACTCGCAAACTGAATGGGCGAAAGTGCCCTCCTCCGCGTAAACAGAGGATTCATTCGGAAACTGCTCCTGGAGCCGTGCGGAAGGCGGACAGTTCAGCCACTGCTTCGAGCTCGATGCGCTTAACAGCGCGTGTACTTCCGGCATTGCACCACCTCCCCCTTACAAGGCCGCCACATCGGTCAGGAAGGCTTCGTACTTTGCGGAATCCAGCTCCCCGACCTTGGCCACGCCATAGGTCTTGAGGATCTGTCCGATCTTCTCATTGTTGCTGCGGTCCTTCTTGATCTTCTGGACGATGATCTTCGTCACGTCGTCCAGCGAAACAGCAGCGACAGGTTTCTCTGCCGGTGTGTCTGTCTGCTCATCAGAGGAACTGTCAGCTGTCTCCTCCTCGTCTGCCTGATCCGCTTTTTCTGTTACAGGAGGTTCCTGTTCATCAGCAGAAACATCATCGCCAGCAGCATCAGCAGGATCATCCACAGTTCCGGTGTCATCCATGGTTTCTGCGGCATTATCCGATTTCTCCTCCTTCACGGGCTTCTTCTGCTTTTCCGGTTTCTCTGGCTTTTCAGCCTGTTCCGGTTCCGTACGAAAACTCATGTCAATGCCAGCGTCCGCGCCAAGTGCGTCAAACACCATGGCGACACCCTCAAATGTTGCCTTCAGGCCCTTTGCCAGCTTCCCTGCGTCGACAGATACAATCTGCGGTGCCTTCCCCTTACTCGATTTCGTCATAGATTCTCTCCTCCTCATCATCAAAATCATCGTAATCATCGAAGCCTTCATCCCCGCTGCAGTTCACGCGATGGACAGGACGGCCAACATGAACCGAAATTCCATCATCGTCCACGCTAAGGCAGATAGTTTCAGTATGAAGTTCCATGTTGGGCAGATGTGCGGCTGCAGCAGTCACTGTCTTGTAGATTTCTGCAACGGCAAGCCCGATGTTCATCGAATCCTCATCAATCGCCTTACTCAGTTCTTCAATGGTCATTTTTTCAGGATCCTTCATTTTCAACGTCCCCCTTTCAGGTCGTCACACAGTGCTTCAAAGAATTCATCCTCTGTCAGAAAATCCGCTTCGAACAGCCCGGGCTCGCGTCCTGGAATCGGCACATATGCCTTCAGCAGTTTGTTCCATTCCTTCGCTTTTGCGATCTCCCGGCTCATCCCTTCGCTGATTCTCATCCCGCAGACCCAGACCTCATCACAGCGGAGCAAGCCATGACAGCCCCATGATGATTCCCATTTCCCGCTCTGCCGGGTCATTCTCCGAAAGGAACTGCGGAAAATACAGGTGCGGAGCATAAGGGACATACCCTTTCTCCACAGCGTAACGGCATGCCTGTTTTGCCAGGCGGATGTTCTGCATCCAGTCCTTTTCCCTGGCTTCCTTCGTAGCCCCCACAGGCCGGAAAGGTGAGCAGATGAACACTTTCTTCAATCTGTGTTCCCCTGTATTCTGTCTTTCGGCCTTTGTGCCAGGTGATCCCGGCTTTGTCTCCGGATTCCCGTGTACACGTCTTTCTTCTGTTGAAAACATGACTTTCTCCTCTCTGCAGGTACTTCCTGCCGCGTGATATTGAAATGGCCGCCAACACCGCATCCGGTAATGACAGCCATCCGTGTCTGAGGGCTCCTCATCAGGTCCCTCTACCTATTAGGTTTCTGAAAGGGGTTTTTTTAAGGTTCAGGAAAAAAATTTTTCAACATTTTTTTCAAACCTGCTCCTTGCGTCCCTGAGACGGTAGGAAACAGCGGCCGGTGTGATCCCGAGCTTCTCTGCGATCTCCTCCACAGTAAGGTTCTCCTCATAGTACATGACATACGCTTCACGCTGCTTCTCCGACAGCGCCTTCCGCCGTTCCTCCGCCGCTTCCTTTTTAAGGTAGGCTTCCTCCGGACCGTCAATGTGGACTGCGCAGGACCAGCGGTAATTTTCCTTGCTTTCCCACTCTGCCGGATCCTCTGTGTCACTCGCGCTGCCCTTAGACTTCGGATGTGCCATGTTGTATTCAATCCGGTCCTCTCCTGCAATGACCAGGGCGTTGTACCAGGGCAGGGGGCCAAGGTCGTCCTCACTCAGTTCCTTCTTCTGATCCAGGTATTCCTTCTCCTTATCCTTGAGCGGGCCGAAATAATAGGTAGCATTTCCACAATCGGGAACCCACACCACGCACTTCCTGTTCCCATTGTCATACACCGCATACGCATTTGCGAATACTTCGCAGAATCCGCCGCTGGCAAATTCGATCCTCGCCACCATAGGCTCATACTTGCGGAGGCTGCCGGGACCCGGACGGCGGTCGGCCTTCTCCAGCACATCATCCTTCGCATTGTCCTTATTGCCGAAGATCAGGTCATAGTCCTCGCCATAAGCCTTGCGCTTGCGCTCTTCCTCTGCCTCCTTCGCCTCGCGCTCCTTCTCCTCCGCCTCGATCTCCGCGGCTGCGATAGCCTCGGGCTTCCGGCGCAGGATGTTGATCAGGTCGAAGAAGCTGGTCTCGTTGCTGATCAGCACCTCGCCGGTGCGGTCGATGGGCTGGCGCTCCTCCTGCTGCGCCTTTTTGCCCTGAACATCCTCTCCCTTACTGACAGTAACCGTGACATTGATTCTGGTTTCCATTTGCTAACCCTCCGTTCGCAATTTCCACTCGCCTTTTCCCCGGGCGGGTGATATAATGGTTAGGACTGGTTAGCGCCGGTTAGCGCCTTCCAGTTCCCGGTTACGGAGGCCTCGTAAAAGACCCCCAGAGGTTTCCCTCTGAAGGCCATGGAAACGTTGACTGAGTTTATGTCACGGTGTTTATTGAGGTTATTCAGTTTATTGAGTTTATTTGGATGCCAAAGGAGGCAATCGTCATGTATAGGCTGCGCGGAAACACTTTTATTGCCCTGCTCCTCCGGGCGGGAGTGCAGGAACTGAGCGAAAAGCCCGAATGGGGTGAAAAAAACAACGGCATCACCCGGCCGAATCTGTTTGCTGACCTGCTGCGGATGACCCAGCCCGGGTACGATCCGCCCAAGATGAAGTCACTCTCCTCCTATTTCTCCCAGTATCTGAAAGGCGACATGCCTTTCAGCCCGATGTATTTTTCTTTCAACACGCCCGATTTCCAGCACGGCCTTTCGTCACGCATCCAGGATGAGTATCCTGTTGTCCTGGCTGAGATGGATGCTTTCTACCGGAAATACCTGCGTGCCACGCCTTTTGACAGAAAGCTTCTGGTAGCCGGGCTTGTGGACGCCATCCTTGCGGATGACTCCTTTGACGGTGAATTTGACATTGGTACCAAGGCTGTGGGCAAGGCCGAACTGGACAGGCAGGATTCCTTTATCCTCCAGCCATTCCTTGTCAGCGTCTGGAACAACATCCTGATGAACCACCCTGATGCCAGCGAAGGCGGCGAAACCTACATGGAATGGACCGGGGAAACCGGCTATAACAAGCCCCGGCAGACCACAACAAAAATCGGCATCGAAAGGACAAAAAAAATCGCCGTATCTGACGAGCTGCCGGAAGCAGCCATATCAGACACAGCGAATACGGATAATAATGAGGCGGATCCCTGTGGTTTTTCCGCCTCTGAAGAAAGCGCAGCGGCTGAAGAATCTGCCCCCGGTGAAGATCCTGTTGAACCGGAAATCATGGAAGAAACCAGGGAACGTGATCATGTCAAAGAACTGCACCAGACCATCATGATCAACAATGGGCCTGGTCCTCAGATAAAGGAACACCACGGCGATATCGTGATCAACATCCACTGACGGAGGCTGCGCTTATGGAGATTCAGAAATATAATGGCGGCCAGCTCTCCTCTGCGGATACCATCGCCATCAATGAAGGCAAAGGCGTACAGATCGTTCACGCGGACTCTGTAACACCGACCTTCAATGTGATCCTGCCGGAATCCGGCGGTAAGCGGACGGAACTGTCGAGGGACTATTTCAACCTGATCATTGGATACGACCCTTTTCCGTCCGACCACATCCTCGTGGAACGCGACCGCGCCCTTACCGAGTACATCACCGATGAGGTGAAGGAGCTGTTCTGTGGATGGACGCCGGAAAAGATCGAGAAAATAAAAAAGCTGCCCGCCATCATCACCCGGGAACGGGACAGATCAGACGAGCAGCAGGAAGCTGTTTTTGCTTTTATTAAAGATGTGCGTCCACAGGAGAACGGTATCAAGGTTTACTTCCAGAAGTACTACCCCATCCCGCTATCGCTCCTCTGGGGTAATATGAGGGAGCTGGCCATGTACCAGTTTGAATTCACCAGGACGCACTGGACGATTAAGAATATTGACCTCTTGGAAGTACTACAGGATGCGGGGATACAGTTTTTCCCCGGAAAGTGAGTAACTATGGCAAATGAAATCATCCCCGGATTCCCTGGCCTGCCGGTGAATATACCTGCAGGTACCCCTGCGACACAGCTGATCAATCAGGGATCCGGGCCACAGATCGCACACCATGAAGGCAACATCATCTACAACATGTCCTTTCCGCCAGAGCTTACAGCGAAAATGATGGAGTTCTTCGGTGTAGGACAGCCACAGGCGGCACCTGCTTCACCTACGCCGCAGCCCCCATCTTACGCGATGGAATGGGCAAGCCTGAGTCACGAACATTTCTGCCTCTTTGTGCTGGACAATGAGAATTATAGGGACGGCTGGTTTGCCATTGCGAAAGACCATGCCCTCTGCAAATATACCCCGGACATGGATTACTACCGGCCGCTGACATCGTCCCTGATCGCAGAGATTCTTGAGATGCCCTGTATCTTCGCTAAGCGGAACAGGCATCATACAATAACGGATGCCGACCACCCTGTTGTGTATGGCAGGCTGACCAGGATCATTCCGCAAGGCTCCGTCATCCGATTTCAGTTTGACCGGTTTAAGGTTGATTACCAGCAGACAATCAACCAGAACATGGAACGTTATGGGCTGATCGCCAAGCCCCTGCATAACCAGTTGGACGAGGAGCACTGGTGTATCCGCCATGGAGATCTGCCCAGAACCCTCAAGGATCTGGGAATTGCAATCGATTAGGCGAAGCCGAACAGGAGATTATATGGAAAAGCAAGTTGTAATCGAAGAAATGAAGGACAAGTGGGTAAACCTGGAGGATATTGCGGACTACCTGAGTGTGACCGAGGATACAGCCAGGACGTGGGTCAGGGAGGGAAAGCTCCCCGCCTTCAAGGTCGGAAGGCGGTATAAGTTCAAGCTCTCTGAAGTAGATGAATGGGTCCGTACAGGAAAAATAAAGGAGTGAGCACCCATGGAAAAGACAAGAACATGCATAACCAATATTACCCTTAACGAGAGGACCTACCACAACATCTCCTTCCAGCCGACCCTCGTTAATTTCTTCTATGGCGGGAACGGAGCCGGGAAATCCACAATTGCGAAAGCCATCAAGGCCAGGAATGGCCTCACATGGGATTCCCCTGTCAGCGAGGATTTCCGTCTCATGGTCTTTAACGAAGACTACATCCGCGACAACATCCAGAGCTATGGGAACATCCCCGGCGTGTTTACCCTGACAGAGGAAGATGCGGCTGCGAGAAAAGAACTGGATGAGGCAACCAGGCAGAGAGCAGATGTTGAAGGTGTACTCAAAAAAGCGGAGGCTGAAGCATCTGACATCGTAAACCAGGAACTCACCCTCGGCAAGAAATACTGGGGACTGGTGTGGGACAAGACCTTGCAATGGACAAAGACAGATTTCCCCAAGGCGACATCCGGCTTCGGCAACAGCAAAGAGCGCTTCTTTAATGAGCTGATCTCCCGTCCCCGTGTGCAGGGAGACCACGATTCCCTCCTGGCCAATTATGCCGCCGTCTATGAAACGGCTACTGTCCAGTACAAACCGTATGCCGTAGTTCTGGAAACCCTGCCCGGCACAGACCTGCTTGCGAAACCAATCATCAGCAGAGGCAACACCGAGTTTGCGAAATTTGTCCGTGCGCTCGGAAATCTTGACTGGGTACGCCACGGGCATGACAAATATATGACCGGCGACCGCTGCCCCTTCTGCCAGGGGCCGATTGATAAAAAAGCATTCGAAGAAGGCCTGGCATCCTGCTATGACGACCAGTACCGCAGGGATATCGAGACCCTCAAACGGTTCGCATCCGCCTACAAAGACGCGCTCAATCAGGCATATTCCATTCTGAAAAGGAACCTGGACAATCCTTATCCCGTGGAAGAAGGCCTCAGCAAGGCCTACCAGTATGAGTTTGACCTTCTTATGGAGAAGGCGAAGGCCAATGTCGCCCTTCTCGAACAGAAGCAGAACGAACCTGCTTCCGAGATAGAAGGCTTTGAAGACCTGACCCCCTGTCTCCACAGAATCGCGGATATTATCAAACAGATCAATTCTGCGATCAGCAGCTACATGGCCATGGTCAATGACCCGAAAAAGAAGGAGAAAGCCAGCAGCGAAATCTGGTCTTTCATGGCCTACGAATGCCGCGGGCTGTTTGAGGACTTCGAAAAAGATAAATCAGCCCTCATGGAAGCCAAGAAAAAGAATGGCGAACTGATCAGCGACACGAAAGCCCAGCTGAAAAACCTGAAAGCTGAGATTGACCGCCTGAACACCTATACCGCCAACACGACCGAAGTCATGGAGCAGATCAACAGCACCCTGCTCAGCATCGGCTTCAAAGGGTTCAGGCTCCGGGAAAAGCCCGATGCCTCCTATGTGTATGAACTGATCAGGGAAAACGATATCCCGGGCAAGGACAACGAAATCGCCAAGGACCTGAGCGAAGGCGAACGTAACTTCATCGCTTTCCTCTATTTCTACCACACGGTCATGGGCAGCCAGAACAAGGACGGAAGGGCTACAGATAAGATCGTCGTCATCGATGACCCGGTTTCCTCCATGGACCATAACACCCTGTTCTATGTATGCTCCCTGACCCGTGAGCTTGTGGATATCTGCTGCAACAACTTCTCCTTGGAAGGCGGCGATGACTTGCACATCAAGCAGTTCTTCTGCCTGACGCATAATCCCGTTTTCTTCCGCGATATTACCTACAACCGGATCTCCGATTATGAATGCGTCACATTCTTCGAGATCACAAAGGATGAAGACAACCACTCGCATGTGGACGAGAAATATGACGAGTACGAAGAGATGGGAACGACCATCCGCGTCAACAAGAGCCCCGTCCGGAATTTCTATGATTCCCTGTGGCACATCGTCCGTACCACGAACAGCAAGGAAGCCCTGATGACCGCAGCACGCCAGATCCTGGACTATCACTTCCTGCAGAACGATGGGTATAACTCCACAAAATTCAGGGAGCTGCTGTTCAAGGGTGCTAACAAAGAAGCCTTCACAAAGGAGAATCCCATCTACTACCACATTGCGGATTCCATGGTCGCTTTTCTCAGCGTCGGCGTGAGCAACTTTAATGACGGGCTGTTCTTCGACGCAGCGCCTTTTACCCTTGAACAGATGCGGTCAGCTTTCCGTATCATCTTCGATGTCATGGGTAGGTCCTACCATTACAAGGCAAAAATGGGTCTGGAGAACTGAAAGGCGTCCATCTCCCAATTGAACGGGAACACATCAAAAGCACGAATATGAAAACAAGGAGGGGGATTCCTCTCCTTTTTTCACTTTTGTGAAAAATAGGTATTGACACGAACGTGAAAGCCGGTGTATAATCGTGAAAACGAGATGACCTCCATGGAAACCGCCCCAGTCAAGCGTCTTCCAGGATGCATCCGGAATTCAAAACGAAGGAGGTAATACCGTGGCGAAAGAAGCACCCTACGCAGAATTTGGTGAACGGCTCTCTGAGCTAAGGAAGAACGCCGGACTCAGCAGGCAGGAGCTTGGTGACATCTGCGGAGTCGCCCAAAGCACCATAGTCAATTATGAGAAAGGCATACGGATCCCCTACGCTGACACAGCCGTGAAGATGGCAGACTATTTCCACATCTCCATCCACGACCTTCTGGGCGTAGATAATCCCGATCTTGTCATGGCCCAGGCCAAGTCCCTTGATATGGCTCGGGACCTGAGCGGGAAAAAGGGCGCTGACCGTATGCAGGCTGTCTTTGATGACGCAAGGCACCTGGCGGGCGGCGATCTCACAGACGACCAGCTCCTGGAATTTTCCCTGGAAATGACCAAAATGGCGCAGCTTGCCCAGCAGCGGCTGACCGAACGCTACACAAACAAACGTTATCAGTCTACTGTCGAGGAGAAAGCGCGTAAGACGGAAGCGAACGTAAAGGCCCTCGATGAACAGATTATAGAGCTGGCATCTAAAAAGGTTTGATTCCGTCGGAGGTGGACTTATTGGAAGAAGAGACCTTCTCGCTTATAGCGAGAAAAATAAAGGAAGCGGGAACAGACGACCCCAGAGAGGTGGCTGACTATTATGACTTTCTCTGGGTAGACCTTCAGGGGTCTGTAAAAGGATATGCCGCGCTTTACAACGACTCAATACCGGCGCTCGGCCTCCATGTCCTGCTTGAAGGAAACTGGTATATGTTCGGCGGCTGGCACGAACTTACACACATATTCAGAGGCGATATTTATGAATCGGGGTTTACGAACGGACATGCAGACACAGGCTTTTTTACCCAGGAAGTCAGCAGCCTGAATATCCCGAAGCACGAGCGGATTGCAAATCTTGTCGCTGCTGATGTTACGGTCAAGGATAAAGCCGTGGAGGAGGTTACCAACTACAACAGCCCCACTCTCCGCTCTTACCGCAGGATGAAGGCGTATCAGATGGGGCTGGCAAAGGAAATGGAATCACTCCGTTCATCGTTTAACCCATCGTCAAACTACCTGAAAGTCCAGATGAACGATCTGAAAAGGAAGATCAATGGCGTCAGAGAAACGCTGCGGAACATGGAAGATGAAATGATCTCCTGCAATTACAACAAGACTTTTTCAGAAATGGCCATGGACCTCGGGATCTCAGAGCGGATTCTCCGGTATAAGCTGGAAGCCATGAGGCTGAAGGGCGCCGACATTGATCCCCAGGAACTGGAGCGGTATGACAGGATGTTTGACAACGTGATCTGAAAACATAGGAGGCAAACATGGGCGCGTATATAGCAATCGATATGAAAAGCTTCTACGCCTCCGTGGAGTGTGTCTACCGCGACCTCGATCCGCTGAAGGCAAACCTGCTTGTGGCGGATGACAGCCGCAGCGATGCCACCATCTGCCTCGCGGTATCCCCCAGTCTGAAAGCAAAAGGCGTACCTGGCCGCCCCCGCCTTTTCGAAGCGAAGCAGGCGATCACCGCCTGGGAGCGGCAAAACAGGAAGAAGGTCTCCTACCTGATCGCCCTGCCGCGGATGGCTGAATACGAACGTGTATCTGCGCTGATCTACAGCGTCATCCTGAAATACGTCGCACCGGAGGACGTCCACGTTTACAGCATCGACGAGTCCTTCATCAATTGCGAGCCGTACCTGAACCAGTACGAAGGGGAAGCCCGGAAGCTGGGCGTTGAACCGGCGAGGCTCATGGCGATTGAGATCGTCCGGGACGTGCTGAAGACTACAGGCATCACCGCGACTGTCGGGATCGGGACCAACATGTATCTCGCCAAGGTCTGCATGGACATCGTGGCCAAGAAGATGCCGGCAGACAAAGATGGAGTGCGGATCGCTGAGCTGAACGAGGAATCCTACTGCTATCTGCTGTGGAACCACAAGCCGCTCACCGATTTCTGGATGATCGGCCCAGGGAAAGCCAGACGCCTGCAGAAGGCATGCCTGTACACCATGGGCGACATTGCCCGGAAAAGTCAGTATGACGAGGAGTGGTTCTATAAGGAGTTTGGTATCGATGGGGAGATCATGATCGCGCATGCCTGGGGTGTTGATCCCGTCACGCTCCGGGACATCAAGACCTACCATACGGACTCCCACTCCCTCTCCAAAGGACAGGTGCTTCCGAGACCGTATGAATACGCTGAAGCCAGGAACGCTTTCTGCGAGATGGTCGATGTTCTCTGCGCAGACATGTTTTCCAAGAATCTGCTCTCCCAGTCGTTCACCTGGTGGGTAAGCTATGACTGGAAGAGCTTAGAGAAGGATCCCCACTATTCCGGGCCTGTGGCCGTGGACTTCTACGGCAGACTTCACCCGAAACATAACAACGGCACGGTGAAAATGAGAGAAAGAACCAACAGCCCTAAGCTCGTCATGGATGCCCTGACAGCATCCTTTGATCAGAAGACTGATCACCACCTGCTTTTCCGCAGGCTTGGTATCTGCGCCAGCAACGTGACAACAGACGACGGCGTTTTTCAACTTGATTTCTTTACCGACTACGACGCCTTGGAGAAAGAAAAGAAAATCCAGGGAGCCTTACTTGAAGTACGCTCAAAATACGGAGCGAACGCCCTCTTCACCGGAAAGAACATGGTGAAAGGCGCAACCACCCTGGGACGGAACATGCAGATAGGCGGCCACCGGGCTTAACGCCTCACTCCTGCTGCTCTGTTTCGGGGGACGAGACACAGCAGAGGAGGTGCTGAGGATGATCGGTTATATGGCGATGCCTGCATGTTTTGAATATAAAGATGTGTACACGAAAGGACGACCACGCCACCAGCGCTTTGACCCCTTCCGGCTTAAGCACCCGCCCATGGACAGCGGACATTGGGCTAAGATTTTCGCTCCATTCGATGCTCTGGAGGGTTTCGATGATGCTGTGGCAGCCAAGGAAGTCCTGTACGAATTCAAGCGGGAGCTTGGAGATGATGAGAAGGAGGAACTGGACAGGAGGCTTGGAATCCTCCACCGGCTCACATGGAACGGAAAACTGGCAAGGGAAAACCGGGTACCCGTTACCATCACCTACTACATCCCCTGCACCGACAAGGACAGTTTCTCCTACGGCTACCGCGGACAATATGTCAGGGCGACGGGAATCCTACGGAAGATCGGCATGAACGCCATGACTGTGGATCAGACGGTGGTACCGCTGAAGGATATCGTGGATATCGAAAGCAGCAAGGAAATTGACGGCAGGAACATCTTTGATTCCTGGGAAGGAGACCCGGCATGAGTACAGAAATCCTGTCCGGCGCGGAAGTCCTACCGCCAAAGCCAAAGACGGCGAGGGAAAAAGCCGCTGAACTGGCAAAGCTGACTGAAGACGATAAGCGGAAGATGCGCTGCTGCTTCACGGGACACAGGCCGCAAAAACTCAGGAGACCTGTGGATGATATCAAGGTGGATCTGGAGAACGAGATTCTGAAAGCCATCGCAGATGGATACACCACGTTCATCACAGGGATGGCATACGGAACAGACATCTGGGCAGGAAACATCGTGGTCAGGCTGAAGGACCGGTTCCCCGATCTCAAACTAATCGCCGCGATTCCCTTCCCGGAGTTTTCGGAGAACTGGGATGATGAATGGCGGGAGAAATACGAAAGGCTGCTCGAACGTGCTGACCTGGTCAAGACGGTGGCTGACGAATACAGCGATGCCGCCTACCAGCTCCGGAATCAGTGGATGGTAGACCACAGCAGCAAGGTCATCGCGGTTTATGACGGCAAGGCCGGCGGTACCAGGAACACGATCCAGTACGCCAGGAAGAACGGGGTGTTCGTGAGGTATCTGGCGGGATAAGAATTGTTAGTTTCGTCTAACTTAAAAACGGGCAAAAAAATATGGCGGAAGTCAAATCGACCGCCACCACAGAGAGGATACGAAGATGTGCTGTAGATACTGGATGGAGGAATCGCCGGAGCTGCGTCCGTTCGTGGAAGCCATGAACCGCTGTCCGTTAGGTGCTAAGATGAGGGACAAGCTCGCCAAGCCACTGACGACGTCCGGCGAGGTACGCCCTACGGACATCGTTCCCGTTGTCGCGCCGGATAAGCACGCCTCTCCTACTGTCTTTCCGATGCTGTGGGGATTCACCAATCCCCGTTCAGGCCAGCCGCTCGTGAACTGCCGTGTGGAAACCGCAAGCGAGAAAACGCTGTGGCGGGAAGCCTGGACGAAACACAGATGCGTCATCCCCATGTCCTGGTACTTCGAATGGGAGCATCTTCCAGACCTGAAGACCGGGAAAGCGAAAACAGGTCAGAAGTATTTGATCCAGCCAAAGGGATGCACCCTCTCCTACCTTGCCGGGCTGTACCGGATTGAGGAGAAGAACGGCCTGCAGATCCCGGTTTTCACCGTACTGACGCGGGAGCCATGGGAACAGATCCGTTTCATCCACGACAGGATGCCTGTGATCCTTGGCAAGGATATGGTTCGGGAATGGCTGAATCCGAAGAACAAGCCGGAGGACATGGTAAAGCAGGCACTTTCAGAGATGATGTTCGAGAAGGCAGGATAACATCGACCTCAGAGATCACGAGACACACCGATGGAAAGGAGGACGCAGATGGAACAGCTACACTTATTTCCACAAACAGCCTCTGACCCGCGCCCTCCGGAGACCATCACATGGAACCTTTGGCACGGATGCACAAGGGTATCTTTCGGATGCCAGCACTGCTACATGTTCCGCAGGGACGAAGCAGTTGGAAAGGACCCGACGAAGGTTCAGAAGACGCAGAGCTTTAATCTGCCGATTCGTATCCTCCGCGCCGGAGAGCATAAGGGCCACTATAAGGTTCCGTCCGGGTCTCACATCTACACCTGCTTCTCTTCCGACTTTTTCCATGAAGCCGCGGATGACTGGCGGCCGGAAGCCTGGGACATGATCCGCACCCGCTCCGATTGCACGTTCTTCATGATCACAAAGCGGCCGGGAAGGATTGCGGAACACCTGCCCGCTGACTGGGGTGATGGGTGGAACCATGTGACCATCGCCGTTACGACAGAAAACCAATGGGCAGCGGACTTGCGACTGCCGATCTATCTTGCACTGCCCCTCCGCCACCATTCCGTGATGATTGAGCCGATGCTTGGCAGGGTGAATCTCCGCCCATACTTCTCTTCCTTCCGCAAGAGCAATGGAGAACCGCTGATTGAGGCTGTCTCTGTCGGCGGGGAGTCCGGCCCCGATGCACGTCCTTGCGATTATTCCTGGGTACTGGATGCCCATATGCAGTGTGTGGAAAACGGCGTCGCCTTCTCGTACCATCAGACGGGAGCAAGGCTGATCAAGGGCAGAAAGGAGTACAACATACCGAGAGAGCATCAGCACGAACAGGCGCACAAGGCGCATCTGGATTTCGATCCGGCGACCGGGCTGAAAGCGTTCATGGATATGCCCGGGGAATGAAAAATAGGATGGTGAGAACATTATGAAAAAGATCCCAACCCTGTTCACAAGGACCTTTGAGAACCACGTCGTAACGGGCATCTCTCCTACCCTCAGTTCCCCGGATCTTCAGTGGGTACTGGATGGAGAAGGTGTTGCCACTGTCAAGATTGACGGTGCTTGCTGCGCGATTCTGAACGGTGTGTTTTACAAGCGTTATGACGCGAAAAAAGATAAGCGCGGAAATCTGAAAACCCCTCCACCCGGCTCTATCCCCTGTGACGACCCGGATCCCGTGACTGGGCATTGGCCGCACTGGGTACCTGTGGATCCCACCGCACCAGGCGATCAATGGTTCCTGAAAGCTCGGGAGAATACTCTCGGTCCGCTCCCGGATGGCACCTATGAAGCCATCGGACCGCACTTCCAGAGCAATCCGTATCAGTTGGAGGCAGACACACTGAAACGGCATGGTGAAGCGGTTATTGATCTGCCTGACCGTAGCTTTAAGTCTATCCGGGATTACCTGAGAACTCACGCCATCGAAGGCATTGTGTTCTGGAAGGCCGGAGAGCCTCGATGCAAGATCAAGCGGCGGGATTTCGGCTTCAAGTGGCCGGATGAGAACGCGACCACGACCGCGTGATGGTCAGGGTTGGTCAAAGAAGGTCAAGGCCAAAAGGGCATAAAAAAAGGGGAGCGGCACGAAACCACTCCCCCTGAAAGGATATAAAGAATTATGTTGGAGAAAGATCGCACAGAAGCCTACGCCAGGGACGCCGCCAGAGCAGCCTACGCCATCCTGGGACTGGACTAACCATAGTAAAGAAGGAAATAGAAAAATGATATCAGAAGAAACGATGCAGAAGGTCATCGAGAAATCAGCGGCGGTCGCCTATTCTGTCCTCGGTCTGGACAACAAATACAGCGTCAGGCTGATCAATGATCCCGCCTATGTCCAGGACGGCCTGTTCGGATCAGAAGGGAACGAGGTAATAATAAACCTCGCCACACTAAAACCATATCCGCAATCCGCATATCCACTCAAGCCAAATGCCACGCCAGAAGAAGCAGAACTGAACAAGGACATCCGGCTGGCGCTCTACGCCACCTATGTGGTTTTTCACGAGATGCGGCATCTGTATCAGAAACGCGCTGTTGAGATTTATCTGTTGAATCGCTTTATGGGAAGTAAGTCCTTCCCGCAGTTGGAAAGCGATAAGAAGTGCGCCATCTGGGAGCAGGAATTGAAGGAGTACAAACTGGGCGACGGGATGGTATGGGATATTGAAGAGGACGCCGATGCCTTCGCCAATTATCTGATACACCGCTACCCCACCGCCATCCCCATGAAGACGACAAACAGACGCATGGGTGCGCTGAAAAGGAAATATGATAAGAAAGAGGTTAGTCAAAGCTAACCCGCGATGAAAAAAAGAGCCCGGCGGGAGGAAATGGAAATGGAGAAGACGGAAGAAGTAAAGAGCATAGCGAAAAGGCCGCTATGGCGGTTTTTGAAGGGCGTGGCCATTCTTCTGTGGACCATTGTCTTCCTGTTCCTTCTCGTCACCGCGGGGAACTATTTCAGCAAGAAGATCTTCGGAGTTGGCATCGACATCTCCAACGGCGATTCCATGCTGCCCACTATTGATGATTTTACTTTGTCCGTTTGGCGGTCAGCCGAAAAGGCTCCTTTCGAGGAGCTGAAGGTCGGGGATATCATAATTTTTAAGGAGCAAAAGCGGCAGACTTTTGTCAGCTCGGGTGTCATATCCTCTAATTTTTCTGTTGTTGTTGAGAAGGGAGATTATGGAGAAGTTGAGAAGGGAGATTATGGAGAAGAAGAAAAAGTAGAGGTAGAGGAAAAGAAAGATGAAGTGACGCCGGAACCGGCGCCAGAAAAAATAGAATACACCGACACCTGCATCCTGCACAGGATAATAAGAATTGACGAAGAAGGCGTCTTCACCCAAGGCGATCACAACAAAAAGCCGGACCCCTTCTCCGTGCCAGAAGATGCATACGTTGGGTTGATCACCCAAAACATCCCATACCTCGGCGCGCCGGTCAGGTTCATGATCCGGTGGTATCCCTGGATGGTCGGGGTGGCGTGTGTGTTTTCTATCGGGCTGGTGTTTTTGTGGAATTTGAAGGTGGCAGGAAAAGAGGAAAAAGCAGAAGAACCAAGTAACCAAGACCAGCGCAATTCCCTATAATTCTATATACCCTTTATATACCCTATTTCTTATTGTTTTTCTTCTTATTCTTTCTATATATTACCTATTGTCCCTTGTCCCTAAGAAGAAGAATATAAAGATAAATAAAGGGTTTGCGGCGAGGACAAGAGGAAGGACAGGGCAACAAGCGGCGAGAAGGACAAGTTGGGCATGGCATGGCTTCCAGGGCGGGTTTTCCGCCCTTTTCTGTTTTCGCTTTGCCGTCCCGCTTGTTCCTTGTTCCCCTTTGGGTTTTCTGCTTCGCTTGTCCGCTCGTCCCTTGTTCCTCTTCACACAAACGGCAGCTCCGACCTCATCCAGCGGTCGTCCATGTACATCTCCTCTGCGCTCTGATAACCGCTCAGCCGCGCCAACTGATCTTCAAGCTCATGAATCTGCTCGTAAAGCGGATCGTAAAACCCTGCCGGTGCGAATCCGCAGCCGAGCTGTTCATCGGCGTGGATGAACGCCTCTATTTCATCTATTTTTCGGATTATCTCTTTCTTCTGCCTGGTCATGGTCTGCTCCTCTCTCCACTTCTGTGGTCCTCATTCTGGTGAGCATAGTACCGTACATTTTCCGGGATTTCCACGCGCTGAACCCACCAGAGATTTCGATCCAGTATTGTGTAGATCGGACAAGAAAAGAAGAGAACCAGAACGCCACAGATCGCGCCACAAGCGTTCCAGATCGCCCTCTGTCGCGTCCGGGGAGAGCGGGTGTTGAACCTCCTCCTTAAAACGTGATTCCAGAGAGCCACGGAGAGGTTCGATTACACCAGCAACCACAGCACCATTCCCAAAGCAGCGCCGCCCAGATTCAATCCCACATCCAGCCAGGAGAAGTGTCTGCCGGGGATCGGTATCTTCGTCACCTCGTCCAACAGCGCCCAAACAAACACAGCTCCAACTCCATACCATCCCCACGCTACGATTACTGCCAGATCGCGTGGTTCGATATCAATGGAAAAACATATAATGCGGACTTTGACCCACTTTGCCAATCTCCATTTCCAGGCGTTCGTCAGTTCTGACGACGGGCCGGGTGCGGAGATATGGAAAACAAGACCAGGCGAGTAACCTGCTCCGCCAGCTGCGTCAACTAACACATTTCAACTAACACAAGTATATAACCACACGCACAGAAAACTGTGGATATCCCCCTCCCGGTTTCCCTTGGCTACACATGCCCCCTGCTGGATCGGAAAATCTACCGCTCACCCTGTGGAAATCAAGACCCGCGCCAACTAAACCCGTACTCATCTCCTCCTCCAATCTTCAAACAAACGGCAGCTCAGTTCCCCGGCTACCTCTGCACCCGCGTTCATCCATGTACATCTCTTCCATGCTCTCATACCCGCTCAGCCGGGCAAGCTCCGTCTCCAAGGCATACATCTGCTCATAAAGTTCATCGTAAAACCCCGCCGGCGCGAATCCGCATCCCAAAGCTTCATCCGCTGCTATAAACATCTGTATCTCGTCAATCCGTTTACGTATCTCCTTCTTCTGTCTGGTCATCTCCTGTGCCCTCCTGCCATCGTTACCTCCGTGGCGGGCTGTTCCTCAAGGCGTATGTGTCTCCTCAAGCTCTGCCCCGATGCGCTCCGCTTCTTTCTTCAGTTCCCCGCGATCCTTGCTCTGCATCCGGTCAATCCCGTCGACCACCAGGCTGAAGTCGTACTCATCGCCGTTCCAGTTGATCTTGATCACCGCCTGCGGCGTCCTTCCCTCGAAGTCGAAGGCGGGAGTGTTGTCGACCTCTGTGGGAATCCAGGTTTCAAGATCTCTTGCCAGCGGAACCGCTGTGTTCTTGAAGAAGTCGTTAGCCGCTGCCTTGTCATCATCGATGACCTTCCTCACCATGCTCCAGCCTGTGGCGACCGGCTTGCCGTCCCTGATCTCTACGCACTCTGCGGGAAAAACCGTGATCCAAAACTCATGGGCTTCGACCTCCCAGCCGTTCCATTTCCAGGAGCCGTTGGGGTTTACCATCCTGTTCTGCTCTTCGGCAAGAATCCAGCCCGCATCAGGCCCTGCGCCGGCTCTGTACCACTTTTCTTTGTGGTCGGCGAGCTTTGCGACCTTGTCGCGCAAGCGCCACTTGTAGGCGTTAAGCTCGTGGTCTGTATGTGTCCTGTATCCGTCTCCCTGCGCTCTGCTCATCCCTGTGGTCCTCCTCTTCTTTCGCCGCTTTCCTGCGGTTCAACTGTACATTACCGTAGGTTTGGCAGACAGTCCACGATCATGTGAAAAATAAACCTACCAGAGATTGATGGGGGGATCTGTGTAGATCGGACAGATCTGCTAACGGCGACCACAGGCGAGTCCAGAACCCCTCCAGATCACACCAGAACGAGCCAGAACGGCTTGGACGCGACAAGGTGGAAAGGAATAAGGCTGCCCCTTAAAACGCGACGTAGAGAGCCACAGGCTATACTCCTGTGATCAACCATATCCCAAGACCGATCAGGCAGCCGACAAGATTCAACACCACGTCCGGCCACAGGCAGAAGTGCCTACCGGGAATCGGGATCTTCGTCACCTCGTCAAGTATCGCCCACGCTGCTACTCCCACAATCCCCCAAGTGCCAAAACCAAGACCGGCTATGACCGCCAAAGCGGCGAAGAGGATGACATGAGCTGCTCTCCGCAGCAGTCCCTCTTTGACTCCGGTCATAGAGCTTAGCCACTTGCTCTGGTTTCCGGACACAGTTCCAGTCGCGTGTGATAAACACACCTCGATTACAAACACCGCAAAAAACAATATCTTCAAATCACCACCTCCACCATGCCATTAAGGCATAAAACTCGGTACATTGGAAGTGGTTATTTCCTGATCACACCCAACTTCACCAGGATCGGATAAAGATAGGAATGCGCGCCTGGTATGGATAAAGCGCGTGGACCCGCCACATCTCCATCCACTTCCTGTGCTCTTCGATACGCCAACTCAACCGTACTCCTACTAATGCTCTTCTCTTTTCTGACGCCATCCTTTATTATCCACAGCTCATTGCCGAAACCCGGCACGCTCTCCCCGTTGTAATGCCTGCCGCCGGAACCTCCCGCTCGACTGATCTCATAATAAAACTCCACGCCAGGTCTGCTGCCACGTCCGGAAGTCCGAAAACTCTGACCTTCCATCTCAATTATCCGCTGCCACAAGTCCAGTTTCCAGTCGCCGTCATCATTCCGTCTCTCCCGCCACTTCTCTGTGCGTTTCGCCCCGCCGGACTTATCTTCCAGGTCGTACACAGTCTTCTCATACGGGAGATACATCGTGACCAGGGCATCTGAAACTTCCAGTTCTTCCGCCACATCCCTTACACTTCCGTACTTTTCATATAATTCTTGTACTTCCCGGCTCCGCTCCGTCGTCCAGCACCCGCCTGAAATCAAAATCTTCCTGATTTTTGCAGTGCTGAGTTTTATATTGTATTCTTGATCGAGGGTGTGTTGGAATTGCTGAAGGCTGGTATGGTTCGCCTTAACCCCCGGCTGCCAATCCAAGCCTCCGGGTGAGGAGTCCTCCTCTCTATCGTCATACACATCGCCATACAGATCACAGATCTGTTTTATATATTCCTGGCTTGGGGTGTTCTTCATCCCACGACCTCCTCCACTTATCTCTCCATATCATTTACTAACATATCACAACTAACACAAATATACACTTCCGCCGCGCCCTTGTCAATCCTGTGGATATCCTTTCCCTGTTCACTTGGCCGGTTTCGGTCCGTTCTCCTATTGTTGTTTTCCACCCTGTGGTTAATCCCTTCATGCCAACATAACCGCCTTTTTAACTAACATATCACTACTAACACAAGCCTTGCGCACACTCGCCCCCACTTTTCTTCTCCATTTTTGTTTCGTTCATTTCCACTTCAGTTTTCTTCTTTTCTCCCTTCTCATCCATTTTTCCATCATTCCCGCAGCTCCGCAGCAACACAACTGCCTCATCAATTTCCATCCCGCCTTCGAGAAAAGCAGTATACAGCCGTTTCATGATCAGGCTTTCTTCTGCGCGTTCTTCGGTCTTCTGGGCTATTTTTTTCATCTGTTCACCTCCTCCCCGGGCTGCGCCCCTACCTCTGTTTTTTAATGTATTTTCCCGTACCCAACCTGAGAATCTCGGGCGGCATTCATCCTCTCCCAGATTTCTCTTCTCACATCCTCTTTTTCCCACAGCCAGTCAACCATCTTTTTGTCAGCAGGATACCGTTTCTTCTTTTCATCCCCTGTCGTAAGCCAGTCATACCCGACTTCCAATGTCTCGGCAACCTTCACACCTTGCTTTTCCGTCAGTTTTGTACCGCTCTCCACCTGACTAATGACGGGCTGACTAACTCCTGATCGTTTTGCCAGTTCATTCTGGCTCCATCCCTTTTCCTCTCTTGCGGATCTTAAGCGCTCGCCTATTCCTGCTTCGGTATTTTTCTTGCTTACAGCAGCTTCAACTGCCTCTTCAACTGCTTGTTCACCCTTAAAATACCCAGGATCAACTCCATACACCTCACAGATTAATTTAATTGTCTCCTGGGCAGGGATAGACACTCCTTTTTCAAACCTTGCTATGTGTGTGGGAACAGCTTAAGCGGCTTTGAAAACGCAGCCTGAGACAGCCCCAGGTATGATCTGAGATTAGATATTAGATTAGATATTGATTCTAACATAATTATTTCCATTCTCTGGCCGTTATCAATCTATATGCATCTCCACGCATTGTTGTAGAAGATGAAGAGAGCATGATCATCAGATCATTCCATCGGAATAATCCTGATAACTTCTTTACTCCCCCGATACCAATATCAGATCTGGCCATTGAGGCAGCCTCATACTTTAGCATAAAGAAAGACGAAGCCGCAGACGAAGCAAAACACATCCTCTCCGTAGTCGGCCACAGTTGGCGTTCGATCGCAGAATCCTATGGCATTTCAAAATACTCTCAAGAGGCCATGAAGCCTGCATTTTCAATTTGTTCCGAGAAGTGAAAATTCACACGGGACACTTGAGTCTCATGAGTCGCAGGCCGCCACAGAGCGTTACGTCAATATTGGAAGGACACGGGGAGGTATCAGATCTTTATCAACTTCTTCATCCAAACCTTCGCTGTTTTATATCTTTCGCTCCGATGCCACAGAATCCAAAACACAGCAATAGATAATCCGGTACAAATCAATAGACGGCATCCAAGGCACAAGACACAAATGCCGACTTCCCTACTCATTACCATGCTTAATGGTAAAACGTCTTCACATAACATCCAACTTACTGCTGCAGTCACAAGCATTGTGATCGTGTATTGGATGTGGTCAAACCAGTACTCTTTCAACTTACCGTTTTTGAAGTACAACTTGAAGATCAATTGTGGACACAGGATCATATTTGTGACAAATACAGAAATCACCGTGGCGAGAACGATACCGAAGACACCGAGAATCTTACACAAGAGAATATTCAAAACAATATTAGCTACGGCTTCACCAATCATGATAAACCGAGCTTCATACCAGAGTCCTGCTCCTTCGTGATAAACCCAACGGATGTCACCAGACTTCACAATGAAGAAGTAGAGACTTAAGCCGATGACCACAGATGTATCGAGCATCATAGTATCTCCAACCCAGGTTCTTATGAACGGCTGGTACAGACAAAGGAGGCATACTGTTGCCCATATTGCAATTGCCATATAGATGAAGTCGAAGAGTCGTAGATCTTTGTAGTTCTTATCCCGTAAGCGCTACAGATAACCACGGTTAGTAATGAACCTCCGAATGAGTAGAATGTATAATGCAAGCAAAATACTACTCAAAGGGGGTTCTGATCATGGCAAGAGCACATCGTCGAAGTATAGAAGAACAGTTGCAGCTTATAGCTGAATGCCGAGCCAGCGGTTTGACGAATGCAGAATGGTGTCGGAGAGAAGGCATCCGGCCAGATACCTATTACACCTGGATCGAGAGATTGCAGGCAAGAGGGCTGCTTGAAAAAGCAGCATCAGTTCCTCAAAGGGTTGTCCGGGATCCATATGTTCCAGACATTGTCAAGGTTGAGGTCAATCAGCCGACAAATACAAATCCGTTACAGAAGCAGGTCGCTTTGCCAACACCTTCAACAGCAATCGATTCAGAAGCCAAGTTTATCTGTCAAAACAAAGCCGTTATGGAGATTTCCATAGGTGGGATCACTATCAAGGTGACAAACCTGGCCAATCCAAGATTGCTGACTGAAGCCCTCCGGGCGATAGGAGGTGCTATGGAATGATAGGCGATATAACTGGGGTAGAGAACATCTATATGGTCTGCGGGTATACCGATTATCCGAGAAGAATTATTATTCGAGAAGTTTTGGGGAAATACTGATAATCTCTACATTTTCAATAATCCTTCTCAGATAACAAACTACTTATTTTTCAGAAAATCCGGAATATCCTTTTGGGATTCCTTCATCTCGATCTTGTTTCCAAACCAGGCATCATTCCATTCTTTCAGTTTCTTGTCTACAGAACCCTGCGACATTTCTGCATAAATTTGGGTTGTCTGAACAGACACATGACCTAATATATTTCTTATCGTGACGATATCGACTCCCGCTTCCAGTAGATGGCATGCTGTACTATGTCTCATAGAATGAGGCGGATAGCTGTCCTGCAGGAACAAATCAGGATGTTTCTTCTTCGCAATGGTAACATACTTTTTATATATGCCTTCGACGCAAGATACTGTCATCAGTTCATGTGTCTGACTTGAAAAAACATGTCTTTCCGGATATCTTTCTATACGCCTATGCCTTATGTATTTTTGTA
>OCTW011570334.1_pt1 | contig 23999 bp, 19 predicted proteins | sample 1539671 | NCBI WGS metagenome assembly OCTW01 (sample SAMN02144230, study PRJEB22623) | gut metagenome | biome: sheep rumen | host: Ovis aries | place: New Zealand | reverse complement strand
CACATGGTTGCCGTCGCAGGTAGCAAAAGCGGATAACAATGTCTCCGGCCGGACAAACGAGTGCTCTATCACTCTGCCCGCTTGCGAGAACGATTTTTGCAACTGGGTGTCTATCGTCTTACGTCCGCAGAACGCCGTATAATGGGCTTCTACCAATGCCGCACGCTGCTCGGGAGAAGGTATCTCGTCTTGCTCCACGCCGTCCAGTTTGAAATAGCTGGGTACTAATCCCAATACCGCTACATCGGGGTTGCGCAGTTCGATTTTCTCCTTGCATTCCCGCTCCATCTCGTCCAGCAGCGACTGGCTGATCTCTTTCTTCCGTGCCTGGTCACGACGGGAATGTACCGCAGCGATCTGCATCGACTGACCTCCTACGGAGATAAATGCCATCGGCAACTCATCCTCGCCAATACGGTTAGCCAGCAGTTTCAGTATCTCGGCTATCACATAGCCGGCATTGCTGCTCTGCGTGATCACGCCTTGCTCCACACATACGTTGCCTTGTTTCTGCGGTCTGGATTCGACGCCCAGTATCTCGAATAGATCCGGAGCGACACGCCGCGCCGCCATGGCTCGCACGCTGTCGCTACCCATGTCTATCGCCACCAGGGGAAGCGAATCCGCTGTCTTTGTTTGTTTTTTTGCCATCTTCGTAAATAGTTAAAGGTTTAATGTTTAATATCTGCCTACTACCTGACCTTTGTATCGCAGGTCCAGTTCGGTATATGGTTTGTCTTTTATCTCTTGAGGAGTGTTGGTCAGAAACCATTTCAGTTTCTTCATCTTCCTCTCATAATCCCGCATGTTTCCCATCACGATCCTCGCCTTCGTTCCTTCGTCTTTCAGATAGAGGTATATCATCTGCGGCGATTGAATGTATAGATGGTCTATTCTCTCATGCCAGTACGGCTCTCTCTTGACCCATTGGGCAAAATCGGCTAATAATCCGCTGGCGATCTGTACGCCTACTGCTCCCCGTACGATCATCACCTCGTCCCGTACGCTCTGCCGCGCTTGCATCACTTTTCTGTCGCTGTCTATCAGATAAGTGTCTATCGGTGTCTGCACCCGCAGTACCGGCACTCGCTGGGTTAATCTTACCCGCACTATATGTTGCGCCGTCAGATAGCATTCAGCGCTCCGTACCATCGGATGATGACCTATCGCTTTCTCTATCCTATGTAGCGAGACCTGGTTGAGTCTCCGGCCTACCGGATAGATGTCTTGCTGCTGCAACAGTCCCGTCAACTCGCTCTCTGTCAGATACATCCGTTCCGCGCGATCCTCTATGTCATATTCGATCGCCTTACACGCTTCCTCCGCAGGTCTGGACATATATCCCCACGCCACAGCGGCTGCCATCAGTCCCGCCATGATGCTTATCCCTACTATACTCCATATGATCCGTCTAACTTCCAATTATCAATTATCAATTATCAATTATCAATTTTTAACGCCTCTGTCACAGGCTCTACCATCCTGTCTATGTCTCCTGCTCCAACGGTCAGTACCACCACCGGTTCTTGGGATGCCGCCACTCTGCGTTTCAACTCCTCCACCAACTCGCTCTTCTGCACTACCTTCATCCTTTCATTTTCCTCCTTCGTCCTTTCCATCAGTATCTCACTCGTCACGCCCGGTATCGGTTTCTCTCGTGCCGGATAGATCGGCAGCAGGATACATTCGTCCAAAGTAGCCAGCACCTTTCTGAATCCGTCCGCAAAATCCCGTGTACGGGTGTACAGATGCGGCTGGAACACACCTATCAGCCGGCGGGCAGGGAATACTTTCCGGATCGAGTCTATGGCAGTAGCTATCTCTTCCGGATGATGGGCATAGTCGTCTATATAGGCTACTTTCGGCGTATTGACATGGATGTTGAATCGCCGCTGCACGCCCTTGAACGAAGCCATTGCCTCCCTCATTCTATCCCCTTCATCCTTCATCCATTCATTTCCGGCCTTCGTCCTTCGTCCTTCATCCTTCATCCTTTCAACCAGCCATGCTACGCTCATCGCAGCCACCGCATTCTCTATATTCACCCATACGGGCACGCCTAACTCGATATCGCTGATCACGCCTTCCGGTGTATGGAAATCAAAGACTATCCGTCCTTCGCTCACGCGGATGTTCTCTGCGTAGAAATCAAGACCATTTACCAATTCTAATCTCCCTCCGGTCGAACGATCTGCTTCGCCGTATGGGTCATTTAGTACCCCGTACTTATAGCATTTGACGCCGGGTTGGAGTCTTGGCTTCAAAGCTATTCCGTGTTTCATCACCAGCGCGCCGGTAATCAGCCCCGTGTAATAGGCAAACGCCTCGCGGTAGGCTTCCTCCGTACCGTATATATCCAGATGATCGGCATCTACGGCGGTCACCACCGATATATAGGGTCTCAGATGATGGAACGAACGGTCGTATTCATCCGCTTCTACTACCACATACTCGCTGTCCTTGTCCATCAGCATGTTCGTATGATAATTCATGCTGATACCCCCCAGAAACGCATTCACCGGCTTCATCAGGTGGGCTATCATCGTACTGGTGGTGGTCTTACCATGGGTGCCGGCTACGCAGAGGGCTTTTTTCTGCTGCGTGACGATACCTAATACCTCTGCGCGCTTGCGTATATCGTACCCATGCTTGCGGAGATAGGTATAGATCGCGCTGTCCTCCGGCACAGCAGGAGTACGAACGACAAGCGTATCATGAGAATTGAGAATTGAAAATTGAGAATTGAAAATTGCCGGATCATCTTCATACGTGACCGGTATGCCTTCTGCCTCCAACTCTTTGGTTAACGCTGATGGGGTTCGGTCATAACCGCATACGGCATACCCGTGGCGATAGAAATACCGCGCTAAAGCACTCATGCCGATACCGCCGATACCCAGAAAAAAGAAGTTTTGTATGTCTTTGGACGAAATCATTATCGCAGATTACACAATTTGGGCACAAAGGTACAAAAAAATTTTGATATGTGCAAAAAAATTCGTACCTTTGCAGCGGAAAAATGAAAAAAGGTCTTTCTCTCATATTGCTCTTTGCCTGCGTGCGGGTCTTTGCGCTGCCTCATTACGAGTTGGCGTATCGTCTCTCCGGCACAGCTCTCTTCATGCTTCCTGATGATAAAGTATCCCCGTGGCTGCGCCCTACTCCGGTGGTTCCGGGTGCTGCTTTCAGTGTGGAGTTTCTGCCTACCGGCAGGTGGCATAGCCTGCAGCAATGGAATAATGCCTCGATAGGCGTGGGAGTGCGGTATCTGAATCTGGGCAATGAAGCGATACTGGGTTCTGCTATCGCAGCCTATGGATATATGAATATGCCGTTCTATAACGGCACGCATTTCCGTATCGGCGCACGTCCTACAGTGGGCTTGGCGGCGGCTACAAAGACCTATGCCAATACTTATACCGGCGAACATCTGTATGCGGATCATACGGGTGCTAACTGGTCCATCGGTTCGGTGCTGAACGCTTATCTGGCATTGGAGATGTACATGGATTTTCCGATTAAGGACGGCTGGGAGATCACCCTCAATGGTGGCTGGCATCATATATCGAACGGTTCTATCATGCACCCGAATGCCGGATATAACATGCTCGGCGGAGAACTGGGCTTGCGCTATCACCCGGGAGCCAAACAGTACACCAAACCCGCTCCCGATGTGCCGCGCAAGCTATATGACGGCGTGGATAAACATTGGGCGGTGGAGATCAGTGCTACAGGAGGCGTGAAGCAGAATTATTACCGCGACAACTATCCTAATATGCAGTTCTTCGGTGCTGCTACGGTCAAAGCGGCGGCTTACTGGGTGCCCGTCTCGATCTTCCGTATCGGAGCTGGTATAGATGCGTTCTATGACGGTTATTATCGTTCAGTGAGCAATAATATTCCTGGAGCCAAGGAGGCGTTCCCCGATGCGCCGGTCACTCATTTCGGCAAGACCTATCTGAAAGAGAGTAATATTGCCAACTGTTTCCGCGCAGGTATATCTATCCAGCCGGAGTTCATCATAGGCCATCTCACTGCCGGTATCCATGTCGGTTTCTATGTCTATGATCCGATTAAGAACTTGGAGCCGTTTAAGGAAGCCAAAGCGACTGACGAATCCGGTCAGCCGCTCAATCGGGGTATCTTCTATACCTATGATCTTACGAAGGCGAGCAATTATCAGGACGGTTGGTGCTACATGCAGTTCGTGCTCAAATACCATGTGCTGGACCATCTGTTTGTCCAACTGGGTCTCAAAACCCATGGTGCCCGGGCGGAATTCATAGATGCCGGTCTCGGCGTAGCCCTTTAATAAGGATGAAAATGAAAGGATGAAAATGAAAGGATTATTTTGGGGACTTTTGCTTGAGTTTTTTTACTGTTGAAACAAGCATTGCTATTAGTTCTTTTAAATCATTATTCATTGAATTAAATTCTGTTTCAGAAATCAATTTAGACCGCAATAAAACTTCAAGCCAATACTGAGTTTCATCCGCTTCTTTTAATGCTATATTTATTTTAGTAAGGTAATCCGGATCTGTTTGAGCATTTCTGCTTTCACGAACATTCGCTCCTATACTCGTTCCACTACGAAGAATTTGTTTGCTTATGACAAATTCTTTTTTTTCTTCTCTTAAATATTTATTAAAATTAACGATACGTACAGCAAAATCTAAACTTTTCTCATGCAACATACTCCTTCCTCCTTTCATTTTTCATTTTTCATTTTCATCCTTCGTCCTTCATCCTTCGTCCTTCATCCTTCATCCTTGTACAAGGTTATCCTCTATCGCATAGACGCAATCCAGAGGTATGCCATGTTCCACCAATGCCCGGCGGTCAGGACGGAAGAGATCGTAGAAAGCACGGAGCGAACCGCACTCCTGCCGCGCTTGTTTATAGTTCTCGAAAGCCATCATCCGGTCGCCTTTGAGCAACAGACAATGCGCATAATTGATATAATCCATCGGCTCAGCCGAACCTTTTCTGAGAATATCGCGATATACTTGTTCCGCTACCTCAGGATGCCCCCACATATAACTCCTGAATCCGCTTTGCACAGCGGTCGCCGTCAGTGCTTCTTCTCGTCCCGGAACATTATGCACCAGCACTTCATAGAGCCATGTGTTGGGCAGATTGGTCACTAACTCGCTCATATATTCCTTCTCTTCTTTCGGCACCCATTCGTTGAAAGTCTTGTAGTCCGAACTGAGTCCTACAGCCTTGACCAGTTTCTGGAGCGATTCCGGCAACCAGTTGAGAGGAGCCAGTCCTTGGGCGTAGTCGGACAGCCAGTTCTCCTTGGCCATCGATACCATGGTGCATAGGATCTCGAATAGATGGTCTCCCATGTCGTCCATGGTGCTGATGGCATTCAGAAAAGCATCCTGGATCTGCGGGAAGAAATCTATCCGCACATCATAATGGATCAGCAGCGTCAATACGTTATGGGCGCAGAAATCCGCTACCATCTCGTTGTCGGCGTTGATACCTTCTATCATCGCTACGAACGCGTCTATCGAGAAACATTCCCTCAGGTTCTGGGACAGAGCGGAGATGGCTAACAATGCCGCACTGGCTTGTTTCTCGTCCGCCAGAACGGACCGTAACCATTCTATGTCTTCCGGTTGGAGACGGATGCAGTTCTGGAAATAATTGAATACCGATTGCGGCGATTCGGCATTGAATCCGTGCATCTCGGGCGATAGACCGCGTTTGAGACGCACCTCGGCATATACGGCATCTGCTAACTGGTACATATCCCCCGTCAGCTTGTCCACTTCTTCTTCCGCGTTGGGTTCATCTACGTTCAACCAGCGGGTGAACAGTTTCTGATACCGGCTCCGGATGGATTGCAACGCCTCCTCATACGGGTTATTTTCTCCTAACTCGTTGAGCCATGCACGAAGCACCACCGCTGCCGTCTCAATCATACATTCGCCTAACGCGCGCTCTATTGTATTCACTTGGCTGCTAAGCTCTTTCGTCTTGTCCTCTTCCATCTATCTATCATCAATTATCAATTATCAATTATCAATTATCAATTATCAATCCCCATCAAATCTCTTCCTTGATCAGATAGTCGTTCCGGGATGGCGAGTTACGGATCACCAGTTCTGCCAGGAATCCGGCGAGGAACAGCATACATCCCAGAATCATCATCAGTATCGCAATATGAAAATACGGATTGACACCTACCAGCATCGCCGGCACGCCGTTCGCCAAAGCATACCATTTCATGCCGCCTACAACGAGCACTGCGATAAATCCGATCAGGAACATCAGACTTCCCACCAGACCGAAGAAATGCATCGGTTGTTTGCCGAACTTATTGAGAAACCAGAGGGTCATCAGATCCAGATAGCCGTTCACGAACCGGTTCAGACCGAATTTGGAAGTTCCGAACTCTCTCTTGCGGTGCTGCACCACTTTCTCGCCTATCTTGGTGAACCCGGCGTTCTTAGCCAGATACGGGATATAACGGTGCATCTCGCTGAAGACCTCGATGTTCTTCACTACCTCCAGACGGTAGGCTTTCAGTCCGCAGTTCATGTCGTGCAACTGAATGCCGGTCACTCTGCGCGCCGTAGCGTTGAAGAGCTTGGACGGCAGGTTCTTGGTCAGTTTGTTGTCATATCGTTTCTGCTTCCATCCGCTTACCAGATCATACCCCTCTTCCTTGATCATATGGTAGAGTGCCGGTATCTCATCCGGACTGTCCTGCAGGTCGGCGTCCATCGTGATCACCACATCGCCTTGAGCTGCCTTGAATCCGCAATACAGCGCTGCGCTCTTGCCGTAGTTCCGTCTGAAACAAATGCCGTGCACATGTCCTTCCTCCTTCGTACTTTGTACTTCGTCCCTTTGTAACTTCTCTATCACTTTCCACGACTCGTCCGTCGAGCCGTCATTGACATAGATTACCTCGTAGGAGAATCCGTTCTCTTTCATCACTCGCGCGATCCATTCGTTCAGTTTCGGCAGCGATTCCGCCTCGTTATAGAGAGGCACAATAATTGATATATCCATAGATAATATTGATTTTATGCACTGTGTGTTTTGCGCGTCACGATAGACCGCATCGTCAGGAAGAAGTACTTCACATCCGTCCGGAACGGGTGCTCCATATATTCCGTCAGATATTTGTCTTCGCTTGCGAATAGTTCTTCATAGGTCTGCGGATGGTCGATGTAGAAAGGAGGTATCAGACCCGGCTTGCATTGGGTCCTCTTCTCCTGCAACCATTCCGGATAGGTGTCAAACATCGTTTTGCTGAGCGGCCGGACGCCTACTAACTTCACGTCGCCCTTGAACCAGTTGATCAGCATCGGTAACTCATCCAGCCAGTATTTGCGCATGAACTTACCCCATGTTGTGATCCGCCAGTCGTCGTTGCTCTTATCCGCTATATCCATACCTCCGCGGGCGTCAAAGACGTATTTCTGGATATACTCGGCATAAGGGTGCATCGTGCGGGCTTTGTAGAAATACCGGATCTCCTTGTTCTTGCATACGCGTGCTAACTTGATCAGCGGACCATAGACCTTGATCTGCTCCTGGGGATAAGGCTGGGAATGACGATGGGCAAACACATATTCGATATGCCCCATCGGTACGATCTCATCTACTTCGAATCCGCAATAATAGAGCCGCCCTAATACCTCCGTCTTGCTCAGCATTCGTTTCCGTCCTTTGGTCACGTCGTAATAAAGCCGGCTGGTCAGCATCAGTCTGGGCCATACGCGTTTCTGGATGAAATAGAGCGTATATACGATCCAGTTGATTCCCTTGGGGTATCGGGCAAGTATCTTGGATTTGATATACTCCTGCGGCCGGTAGCAACATACATACCTACCCTCGTCCGGCAGTTTCTGGTTCACGATACAGAACCGCCGGTTGATACCCTTGGCGTCATTGAGCAGCGTCAGATCCACGATCGTCTCATATTGATAATCCGGTATCTGGAGGAAGGCGAACCTATTACGGTCGCATACCACTTTCGTCTGTGTGGAATCGAGCCGCGCTTTCTTACGCAGCATATAGTAGTCCGCTTCTGTCGTGACGGATAGCACCGACTGATGTACTGCTTCGATGGATGTTTTGTTTCGTTTCTCATCCGGCCGTGTCACCTTGGCGTTCTCGCGTTGCTCTATCTGCATGGCGGGAACGGTCATGTTCGTCGCGTATTTCCAGTAATGTTCAATCAGCACCACCACCGTCTCTATTCCGCCTACGATCAGGATTGTCCATGTCGCTACACGCGGCGAGAGGTTATATGCCGTCTGCGGCAGCAACCACCAGCATAACCCTATCAGGATACCGGCATCCGCTACCAGCGACACCATTGCCTGCCAGAACCACATTTCTTTGTATGACCTGTATAACTGCACCACGAATCCCACCAGCACCCATAGCGCAGCCAGAATACCGAACAGTGCCCAGTAATGCACTATCTCGCTCTTATTGGCCACCCATCGCCATAGCATGCATAGCAGTGCCGCTATCACCCATACGATGATATCTACCGCTATCCTCCTTTTCCAATTTTCCCTGATCATATCAATTATCAATTATCTATCGGCGCAGCCGAAGCAATTATCAATTATCAATTATCTATTATCTATCTGCGCAGCCGAAGCAATTATCTATTATCAATTATCAATTATCAATTATCTATAATCCCTTCATTATCTTTACTTCCAAAGCACCAATCTGCTCCATTCCGCACGGTCTATCTCATCATATGTCATAATCCTATAGGTCATTACCTCATTCGTTCATTGCTTCTTAGCCACAAGGGCACGATTGTCTCGCGCATTATTTCTTCATCCCGTAATTAGCGGATACGCGGCGAAGAGTTCCAATGCTGATGCTGTGTCGGGGATGAGTTGTTGACGCGCGAAGTTTTTTGAATCGTTATCCAATAATACCTCACCTAATCCTTGCATCAGCATCCGCGAACTATACCCTCGCACTTTCTCGGCACACTGCTGCGCATACTCACTGACAGAGAGATTCGTGCGGAGACGAACTATCTCTTCATTGATCTCAGTGCGCTTTTGCAAGAAAAACCATACATCATAGATGTCACGCGGTGTGATACGTTCGCCTAACGCACAGAGCTTATGCGCAAACATGTCCGGCAATGTCATCACACGGATGTCCGTGCCCAGCAATGAACGCACTTCATAATGATTCGGATACTCGCGATTACTCACTTCCACTTTCAGCATCCGCTCCCCCTTGCCGTAGTTAAGCACCAAGATAGGCCCAAAGAACTTGTTTGCTTCATCGTCAATCGTGCCGAACTTCAACAGTAACTTATGTAATTCGCCATAAACATACTCAGCCTTCGATGCATCTAGGAGATTAAAATCCAAATCCGTGGAGAAGCGTGTCAGTCCGTGGAAAAGCATGAGCGATGTACCTCCTTTGAAGGCCAGCAGTTGACTCAACTCCGGGTGACGAAAGATAGCAAGTAGCACCTGCATTAGATAATATCTATGTTTGTTAAGATCCATGCTATTCTGTTTAATGAGTGTTTAATGTTTATCGTCTCGCAGAAGCGTCTCCACGCGTTTGGTTAATATCGGAGAATTATACACCGGAAGGATCTGGCGAATGAGTTCTGGTTTGAGCGGATGGATATTATCGAAGTAGCACTGGCCGGCACTAAGATACATCATATCGAGAAATGCACGTTCCGGTGTAGCTATAGCAATATTATCGCGCTGCTCTATGCCTAACATGTTTGCCCAAATCAATGGATTGATCTGCCGAAACGCATACGCTTTACCATCCACCTCAATGGTACGGTTCTGATAACTTACGCAAGTGATATCCGAACTGTACTGAAACGTTACTCCGGCACGAGCCAGCACATACTCGAGCGAGATATAACTTGGTTTCAATAACGCGCATGCTAATTCTTGTTCGTCGTACTTGGGTTTGGTGTAAATCCCCTTCCTAGGATTGAGCAATGCTCCTTTCTTGGCATAATACATCAGCGAACGACGTAACGATTGCCGTTCTTTCTCGTCACAAGTCAGTGCCAACCATTGCGGCGTAAACACTGTCCGTGAACTAGATAATATAGTACTCAAAACATCCATACGCAAGCCACATATACAATTTATTTGTACTTTCAGCGTGCAAATGTACAACAAAAAAATGACATACGCAAGAATTTAATAACTTTTTTAAAAATTAATCGTTCACTCATGCACTCTAACACTCCAGCACTCAAGCACTAATTCTTTTCTCGACTTGTCTCGAACGATTGTTTCACTCGTTCATTCTAGCGCAAGCCTGCGAGAATGCTAATAATGCGTTCTGCAGTATGACCATCCCATAACTCAGGGATCGCCCCTTTCTTCCATTCTCCGGCAAAGAGTTTGTCCAACGCCGGCTTGATGGCAACGGGATTGGTTCCTATCAGTTCATTGGTTCCTATGGTGCAGGTCTCCGGCCGCTCGGTGTTGTCGCGCAACGTGATACATGGAACACCCATCACCGTTGTCTCCTCTGTGATTCCTCCGGAATCGGTTACCACTGCCTTCGCGCGTTCCACCAGATAGTTGAACTCCAGATACCCCATCGGTTCTACAATATGCAGATTCGAAAATCGTTCATTCCCTAACTCACTCACTCCCTCATTCACTAATTCCTTCAGCCTTAACGCCGTCCTCGGATGAATCGGGAAGATGATAGGTAAGCCGTGTACATTAGTGACGATCTGCTCCATCATGGCTTTGAGATGACTTTCTTCATCTACATTTGCTGGCCGATGCATGGTCATAACGATATATTCCTTCTCTTTCAATCCCAATTCGTCCCATACTTGTGGCTTCTTAAACCTTGCCCTGTTCGCCAGCAGCGTATCAATCATCACATTCCCCACGAACCAAACCTTTTGCATCATTCTATCATTAAGCTCCGCAGGAGCATCATTCGGCTGCTTTGCTGCATCATTCATCAGAGTGGCTCCCAACCGGACTAAATTCCTGTTCGCTACTTCTGATGTCGTAAACATATAATCCGCCAGACTATCAGTCACCATCCGGTTTATCTCTTCGGGCATGGTCAGGTCCCATGAGCGAATGCCGGCTTCCACATGGCATACTTTGGTATTCAGTTTCTTGGCAACGATAGAGCAAGCCATCGTGCTGGTCACGTCGCCTACTACGAGCACTATATCAGCAGGATGGGCCATCAGTTCTTTCTCGAAGGCTATCATAATAGCCGCTGTCTGTTCTGCCTGTGTTCCTCCACCGCAGCCTAGATTCACATCCGGAGCAGGTATGCCCAGTTCCTCAAAGAACGTGTCGCTCATGTTCTTGTCATAATGCTGCCCGGTATGCACCAATCTGTATTCTACTCTCTCACTCCCTAACTCGCTAACTCGCTCACTCATTAACTCGTTATGTCGCTCAATCGCCTTAATCAGCGGTGCAATCTTCATAAAATTGGGCCTCGCCCCTGCAATCAATGTTATATGCATAATGATAAATTTATTATCTATATTAATTAGTCCTGTCTGCAGATTCCTTATTATCCAATGGACGCAAGTGCCCTAATACCACTTCGTCAGGAAACATATCCGTCTGATAATAGACATGCGCCAGTGTAATCAGAAACGAGAAAGGAGATTTCTCGGTCTGTAAGGATATATGATTATAATGTTTTACAAACTCCTTGTTAAACTCTGCAACAGTCTCTGGCAAGCGGATATTGATTTCTACACTCATCTCACGATACAACCGGTGGTCAAATAGCGCCACCTCCAAACCCTCTTTTTCAATGGGATATGCTACCTGCAAATTCACGCCGGACTCATTCACCAACTCCCGTATCAGTTTGTAGTGCACATCATCATTCATATGTGCAAAAGTCTCTGCCAGTATCATTAACAATAGTGATGAAGGGTCTTCATAATCGTACGATTTCTCGAACAAACTTTTAGCAATAACTTTATTGTTGCCCGTCATCTCCGGCAGCATCTTGTTTTGCCGGTAACGGGTCAGTAGATTGAGTGTTATCTTGTGTAACCAATCGAATATTTGCTTCTCATCCTCGGCAGAATGTTCTACTCTGGTCAGCATATACCGCATCGTAAGCAATATCGTTGTTGAGTCCGTGTCGCGCAATGGCATATCAAAACCGGTATTCGCGCGCAGTAATTGCCGGATTTCTTCCCGCATCGCGCAAATTAAGGTCTTTCGCTTTTCTATAGGTGTATATGCTATCATTGCTTCTGAATAATAGACAAAATCTCCCAGGAAATCATAGCATCGCATCGGATATAACACTCGTTCGGTCACCAATCCGTTGGGCATAGCCAGTCCTTTGTATGTCCGCGCCAGAGGTAATAGTTTATCGAAGTATTCCGAGTATATGCATATATGTTGCCATACCAATGCATTATACATCTTCTCATACTCGACTTTGCCAACGTAATGGTGTTTTAACATCCATGACCATGTCTTCAGTACGAGTAACGCGGATGATTTCTTCGCCGGCAGCAAATTGTTCGGGCTATGCGAACGTATAAGCCTTTGTAGCATATTCAGTGCCGCAAAAGTCTGACGAACTTTCCTTTGACTTGGGCGTTTTCCGCATCTATCCAACAAGATGTCCACCACCTTCTCCAAATCCTTAGTATCCCATCCCGGCACATCTATCATCACCAGCATTTTGCGGACTAACTTCGTACATTCTTCTGTACAGAACAGATACTCGTTGAACAGGTTTTCCGCACATAGTCGGGACAATTTCTCAATATCCCATCGTTCGAACTCCCCCGGTCGAAATTCCCTCTTGATAAAATCATCATACTGCCGCCGTGTATTTTCTTTAAGCACTCCGTTGTGGACCAAAACTAATTTGACCGGCAGGTCATTAAACTCGGGCAGACCGCTGTCACTATATATAGTGTCTTTCGCTTGCATAAGCGATTCTCTTATTCCGTCCCTCTGGTTGAAAACTTCATCTGTTATGTTCCTTGCAGAGCCCCCCTTCAGTTGGAAATACCACCGATACGTGATTCCGTCTCGGACCGTTCCTCGCGATATCACATCTTTCCCGTATTGCGGTTGCCCTTTGCTCTGGCGCGGAGTTGAGATTATGGTATGATTCATTGCCGACAATAATGTCGGAAACAACCAATCCAGTTCTCCGTCTTCTTTCAGTGTCTCCAGATATTCCCGTACTATTTTAACATTCAGATTCGTTCTCATTGGCGGACCAATCTTTCAGGATATCAATGCTGTATTGATTTCGTTCATAGGGAGTCATTGCTTCCGCATAAATAGGAATCGGTACAGTGCACTCCACCTTTTCCATGTTCGAGCAAGTCCCATCTTTTTGGCGCATTCCCCCTCCTCTAGCCAATGTAAAATGTTTTATGTTTGCCATAAAAGTGTGTTGTTCTCCCATTGCAGTTTCCTTGAATTGCTTCTCCATGTTCTCACGCTGCATCCTGTTAGCTATTTCATATTCCACGGGATACATATATTCCGACTGAAACTCCACACACTTGCGTAGATACTCCATCTTCTTATCGTTTTCGGATATGAGATTGGCAATGGCCTTTACTTCTTTATTTTCAGATAATTTGCAGTGTTGGAAGGAGGATTCAAACAACCCCGGATAGTTAAACATATAGGGCAACAGACATGCGCTGATTGTCGTACGCACCGACTCATATGGTGAATTTAGCAACTGCATCGCATGTGGAAGTCTTTCTTCCGGGTTATATAAATCTTGTAATAACGAGACCCCGAACTTGCATTGTGTCTCCTCGCTCATAGACGAGATATCGGCATTTATGCATCCGTATGTTTCATCCCATAATTGTCGTCCCACCATTCGTTTGTAGGGATTGTTGTCGGCCACCAGCTCCACAACCATCGTGGTCCATTTATCGGGATGTACCTTGATACGCGATGCCATTCTGGAAGCCAACTCGCGTATAGCATTCATGGTCGGTTCATTTTGGGTCCATATGTTGAGACACTGTTTCATAATTTCTGCATCCCAAATAGGAAAGAAAGCCCAATTCCACATGAATTGCTTCACGTGCTCTGCATCTGCCGTACCGAGACATTCCATAATCATCTTATGGATATCTTCCGCCGCTGCACCTTCGCGGTACTGCTGTAATATTTTCAACAACTCCTCATCCATTTCATTTCTGTCGTTCATCATCCAACGTGAGGATTAAGCGATATATTGTTTGAGGTATTGTTATTTCTCCTTTCTTTTTTCCAGAATGCAATCGCATGTTGGAGAAATGTACTATTTTCTATTTCTTCTTGTGTTATTTTATGTTTCATCTTGAATGCGACAAACTCGCCACGCCATTTTTTAGGAACTAAATTTAGCCAATAAGAGGTGTCTATATTAAACGCATACATATTATCAAACACTCCCTCTATAAAATCCTTATTCCATCTGATACCATCAGGCATAGGTTCTATAAAATGATATAGTAGAATCTGAATGTTCTTCATTTTCTGTAACTCTTTATATATAAATTCTGACATTCTATCATGCATATAATCCATGCCTCTGTACTCGCCTATCCGTTTGTATATGGAAGGAATATATTTTTTTTGAGTCCAAACTTTCTGTATATACTGTAGGCCTGACTTCTCAATACAATTTCGTAATTCTTGCTCAGATTCGTAAATATAGAAGGGCGTGTGATCAATAAACGAAATTAATGTTTGCAAGACGGCAATCCGTTCGTCATATTTCGTACTATGGATAAGCCATTCTCTCATGGTACTCCATTCTTTCTTTATCTGTTTCTCGCTTTCTCCGTTCTGTCGTTCAAAGACTGCCATCACTAACCCCGCATAGTATTGATGATAGAATAGCGATTGGGCAGACGGACCATTTACCTCCGAATTGGTTTCAATCTCTCGATTATATACCTCAAACACTTTCTCTAAACACTGCGGACGATTATATTGTTGAGTTTGCAAATACCATAGCATTTTATGTCGGAATGCTTTTATACGACCATCGGTAAATATTTGTTTGACTGCTTTCGTAAACTCTGTTCCTCCCTTCTCCATGATACCAGCCACCTCTGCTTTGGACATTTCGTTCTTTCTATATGCGAATGAGAAATATTTGAAATACTCCGTAGGATGGAATATTCTGGTTTTATCTTGTGGGTGGGAGCTCAGCAATGCCGGGAACAATGATTCCAGCAACCTGCCTATTATTTCTATTTTAAACGGTTTACTCCATCTTTTCAAATCTTCTATAGATTGGATTTTTGCTATAGTTTCTTTCGTTTTCTCTTCGTCCTGCGGAATCATCGACTCGATAAATTGCTTCTGCTCTTCTTTGGTTGCTCGATCCACAAGATATTGCGCATAATCCTTTTTGACCTGCAATCTCCAATCTTTAAATTGGATGATATAGTTATCATGATCTCTTAATATCTCATATAATTCGGAGTCTATATATTGAATCATACAGATGCCGACTAAATCAAGGATATAGATATCTGGTAACACACCGCTCTTTTGGCAATTGGCTAACGCAAAATCTAACATGTTCAAATAGCGGTTCACATCGCGTAGAGAAGCAAACACTTCCTTTTTAAATTTAAACTGCGCTATATATTGCCATACATTTTCACCATCTATGTCGTAATATTCCATTATATTTTTTAGTCGCTCTTGGAATATATCATCCGACTCCGTATCTATTGCTGGGAAACGGACCTCCATGTTAAAGAATTTCTTCAAATATTCTTCTGGCTCACTGATTGCCTCTTCTTCCAATCGACTTGTCATTGCCCCCTTATCTCCGGCAATAATATAATATAGATTAGGGAAGTCTGCCATATTACGAATCATCTGAAGCATTTTCAATAATTCCTTACCCTGTAGCCTATCCACATCATCAACTAGCACGATGATAGGTCGACATTTTTCCCGTAATTTATTCTTGATATCCGCAAATTGGGTCTCAATCGAAGACTCCTCGATGCGCAAGACTGGGAATAGTCTATAGCCTTCAATAGAAGATAAAATTTCTGCGTACCGATTCAGCATCTTCAATAGGGGTTTATCACCTTCACCTAATTTTTCTTTTATTAACCGGAAGAAATTAACAATCAGCGATTTATTATCTTCATACAGCCATGGTTTAAACCAGCACACATCGATCCCTTTTTCTTCTGCTATCCGATGAAGTTGCATAAAGAAACTGGTTTTCCCCACACCATAATGCTCATTGACGAGGATGGTAAAAGCACCATATTCATTCGATTGTTGGGCGTTTTGGGTGGCTAGTATTTTATCGACTAATTGCTTTGTATAACGTCCACGCCCCATATGGTCATCATCGGTCGGGGTATCAGCGAGAAATGGCAGACTCCCTGTTTTTATCGCTTGGGCGTCGCAGTTTTTGAGCAATCGCTTTCGGAATAGAAAGAATTCTATTATGGTTATCAATACCCATACATAGTCTATGTACCCAAATACACACCCTTTTATGCCGTTGAAATAAAAATCGCCATCGGTCCTAAATATCAAATAGACTAGGAAAAGTATGAATAATGTCCAATTACGGGAAACAACATTTTCCCGTTCCTTTTTTAGCCAATTATACTGAAGGAGATACACAATAACTACGCCAACCAGAATACAAATCAGTGCCACCACATTATCATCATGGACGCATGAAGTTATTGGGCAAATGTATGCTGATATCCATTCCTTGATTTTCCCTTTGAATACGCCAACGCAACATAAGATTATCAGCGTTATCTTATGCTGCCTCACCCATGCAATCAAATCATCTAATATGGTTATATTTTTACTCATTTACTTAAATCTTCTCCAAAACTCCTCATCTGCATTTTTTACCTCTTTCACAGTATCAGGATATCCTTCTATAAACCATGTGAGGAACTTCGCGCAATCGATCTTCTCGGACAGCATCTTCTCACGGCGGGATTGGAAAGTAATTCTGCGCTCATCAGCCGGCATTGCCACTAATTGCGTTACGCGTTCATAGAGTGCCTCTACCCCACTCGGCTGTGTTGAACCATCTGCACGACGAATTGGACTATCGGAAGCCAATGGAGTCGCATGGATACCATAACCTAATTCATATTTATCTTCTAATTCTCGCAGATAGCCGATACGTCCTACAAAATCATTGAAACGAACAAAGGGCACACCCAGGACTCCGGTCTCAGCAGCCATTGTTTGACTATCACCAATATAGAGGGACGCGAAAGCCATCACATGGTGCATGTCAAGCGGATTGATCTTAATACGGTATTGCTCAAACTGCGGTTCCAGCGGTCGTTCGGACGTTATATATATCCGTCCATGCGGAGCGAGGATATCAATCAGCCGTTGTGCTATTTCTGCATTGATACCTCTAATCCCCACATCATGATGCGCATTCAACGCAGAAAAACGAATCAGGAAATAAGGTGCCTCTACCGATATCCCATATTGCTCTACTTTTGCTTTATCAGCCATAAAATATCCCGGTCGGAGGTAGGCTGTCTTGAAATAACTCGGGAAATGCACGGACTTATACTCTATAGGACCATTGTTGCAGCAATCGGGAGTCAACCGCACTCCTACAAACGGTGCTATATTCTTGATATATTTCATCACCACCGCCGCATCATCTTCTCCTATGTTGATATTTGGTTTATGCAATAGCCATCCAATATGTGCGGTCTCAATAGTAGAACCCGTTAATAAGTCTATATGATATCTGAGAGCCAAACGCAACATATGAATATCTCGCATGATCATATCATACACAATACCTGCCTTACCCCATTTCTTGTGCGATTTGGGACAAATATCTACGTATTCCACCCCGTCTGCTTTCAAAAGATCTGCAAGCATATCTTTTTTTACGATAGCAACAACCACGTTATGTCCATCGTTTTTGAGGTTACGCATCGTATCTCGATAATAGTAATAATGCGCAGGATGCACCAATTGTACTAATATATTCATCTTTCGTATGTCGGAATCATTAATAAATGTCTTGTCAATTTCTCTGCCATGGGACACGAGCCGGGAACATATCCAAACTCTTTTGCCCAATCTATCGCATGCTTGAAATGCGTCTCTGTCTCGATTCCCTGTTCTGTAAACCATTCCTTCAACGCTTCCGGATTCTGCGTCTTAGTTACCAGCATAAATGCATTATCTCCCACTATACACTCATTTTCTGACTCTCTCATTCTCTCACTCATTATCGCCGCATTTTGCCGCTGGGCAGCAATTGCTGTTTCGACACAAGGCAACCATGTACGATAAATCTTGCTTACGCCAGGCGCCATCTTTCGCATCACTATTTTCCTCCGGATTTTCTTGTTCCCTAATTCCCTCATTCGTTTCCCCTTTCTTGTCAACCCGTAGACGCACCGCGAATAGGCAATAGCTTTCATAATCATCGAGCAAAATAACTTCACCTGCGCTAATATAGTATATGCGGGTAACTTAGCATATAAATCAAAAATTTGCAATCTAAAATTTGAAATAGAAGGTGCTACCTTCAGAATACCGCCTTCTCCTAATGCCGGAAACTTTCCTTGGTTGATGCTATATACTGTAAAATCTCCCTCAGTCGGCAGACCATACCCGTGTGCATTATCCACGATAATAATGGCTTGCGGACATCTCTTTCGGATGGCAGAGATATCGTTCCTTATTCCGAACAGATTCGTCACTACGATAGCATCCAGATCAGCCGGTATAGTAACAACGTCTATCTTCAGCTCGTCTGTCACATCTACGAATATGGGAGTACATCCGGCGTTCACAACCGCATTGGCTACCGTATGACAGTTATACGCCACTACCCCTACTCTGCCGCCGTCGGGCAAAGAAGCACGTAGCGCCAGCACGATCCCTGTCCGCGCATGGTTAAGCAAGTACTCCCCCTCTGTGGGTTCATACTGCTTACCGAACCAATATTGCCATTGCCTCCTCAGCGGAAACCGTATGTCTAATCGCGGTGTCATTTACCTTTTATCCTGTGATACAATTTATAAGCAATCGTTCCTGCCCATAACGATATAGGGCGATGCGCGTACACATACCGCCCATAATCATACATCTCGCAACCATATTTGAGTTTATAATCTCGAACGCCATATGGAACACCCGGTTCTCCCCCACCGCCGAAATCTAATAACTTATATCCGTGCGCTGCCCCCCAGCAAATCACATTCCACATAGTGAAATCATTAGGACGTAGTTTGAAATAATCTTCATCACTTCCGGCGAACCATGCATAGATTAAATCTTTGTAGCATAGTCGTACCTCTCCTGCTATCATTATTCCGTCAGAGGTATAACTTGCGAAGAAATGGGCATACTGTTTCATTTGCTCATGAACCTCTTCAAACATATCCAGATAGGAAATGGGCACATGCTTGCGTTCGTACGTTTTCCTAATCAGTTCTACGATAGCGCGTACGTCGCTTCTTTCTGTCACCTCTCGGAAAACCAATCCGGCCTTAATCGCCTGGTTCACATTACGGCGCCGTTCTTTATGCATTTGTTCGAAGAGTTCCTCTGCCGTTTTATCCAGCGACATCAATAGATTATAATGCCCTTTGCGTTTCCATCGTATGCTTTTAAGACTTGTTGCTATATCAGCAATATCATATATAGGCCGTATCTCTGAATATATTACTTTTTTCGGCAATAACCGTTTGTAAGCATTTATTAAGTAATAGAGGATATCTTCTCTCTCATCTTTTATCAATGGACCGCCTATTATTATTGATCTCGCAGTCAACCATGAGGCCAAACTATCTCCATTCGTAATAATCTGCGCCAAAAGTATTCCTACTATCTCATTATGTTCCTCTACTGCTACAACTAACGGAGTCGTATGCTCCGTGCGGGCATACACTTCGTACATCTCCGGAGTCTGAAACACATTTCCTTTCGGATGTGCCTTCACAAACTCCGCCCATGCGGTTTTATCTATCTGTTCGTATGTTAAGATTGTATAAGGCATTGATATCTATTTATTACTTTCTCATCCTGATTAATTTCGCAGGATTGCCACCTACTATGGCATAATCCGGAACATCATGCGTGACAACAGATCCTGCACCAATGATAGAGTGTGCTCCGATGCATTTGCAGCCCGGCAAGGCAATTGCTCGCGCACCTATCCATACATCTTCCATTATCTCCAAAGGAGTATCCGGAAGAGCACCCTCCGCACCCAGAGGAACGTCAGGATTGTCAAAACGATGCCCTCCTCCTTGAAAGAGGACATCCTCCCCCATCATTAAGCCACCATGTACCGTGAGTACGCGGCAATGGTTAATAAAATTCTTTTCTAAGCCAGCCTCTCCAAGAATATGAATATTTTTTCCATCCCCAAAATACGCCCCTTTCTCAAGATTCACAAAACCCTTACATTCTGCGAACAGATGCTTGGCACACCTATAACGCAGGCGCTGTGCAAATTTACCCAGTACGGGCATTGTTGACTTAGGCAAATGCCGTGCGAAACCATAATATAGTACTAACCCAAAAGTCTTCATTTTCAATTAAAATAATTGTTTTATGCTAATCCTCGTCCTGCTAATTTAAACCAGTTCCATGCAACCGCGCCTATTAACATAATGACGCACCAATACATATACCATCGTTTATACCTTTTATGCGACAAGGCTATACTCAATCCATATGCTGCAAACATAAGTTCAAACGGCATCACCGGCTGGTGAAACCGTTCCGCTTGTGCGAACGAAGAGAACACTAGTACGATTAGATATCCCACCACAAACGATAATGGCAACAAATGCTCCCGCCATTTGCCGGATAATAATAACATAATGAATGCTAACAGCGTGAATCCGGACAAGATATTCTTAATAAAGTTTCCACCATGATTTAATTGCTGTACTTCCTGTCCTTCAAATGGTCTAACCATAGTCGGAAAGGGAATCGTCAAAATCATAGGCGCAAAAACAGCAGAACCTGCATATTTCGCGAATGCATTTCCATGTTCACGCCGACTGCGCCACTCCATATTGCTCTCTTGTTGGCGGGATTCCACTGCATCTAACAATTGACGAGACTTCTCTTCTATCCTGTTTCCTGCCACAATTCCAATCAGTGCAACAGCAAAAAATCCTACGACAATTCGCTTCCCCCAACTAACCACTCGGGTCGAAGACATTGCTGCAGAAAATATAAGTGCTAAGAGTGCAACCAATCCTAGCGGAGTACGGAACGTAAAAATAGCTGCAGCAATGAGCAGTATCGGAATAACTTTCCATGCTGTAAATTGCTTCGATCTCAACATCTGGTCTGATTGCTCTACGAATAGCACAGCCAAGAATACCATCTCTACTTCTTTTAAATGCACGCCGCAATAGTACCAGAAGTTCGGCCATAAGGCACAAAAGATAGCGGCTATTCGTGCTGTCTGTTCCCCGAAATTGCGCTTCGCTAATCGATAAATGAGTAGCACGGTTATGGAAGACCAAAGGCATTTGAGCAAACGTACCACTATTATACTATTCCCCGTCAACCAATATACGAACCCAATATATATTCCGTATCCCATATCAGCAATATCATCATTGCCGGTGTACGCCGATATCCTATCATAAAAATGGAAATCACCATTCGATATAAGACTTGACACATATGCTGCCAATTCATCATATGCTGTAGCATCTCCATTTTCAAATCCAAATGCATCGCCATAGGTTTGCATGAAGATGGTATAGATAAGAATCACCCATATCAACCGCGGGACGAAAGCTATAAGAAAGATGCGTTTCTCGAAATTCTTTGCTTTATGTATCTTGTCTATAGCCGTACTTTTAACTATTGTACTGCCATATAGGAAGAACACCATTACTGCTACAATACCGGACAACATATAGTACCACGGCAGGCTGTGCGATGTATATAGCACCGTCACAACCGCCAACGCCGCAAGATACGCCCCAACGGCATATTGCGTCAGCCATTTCGGCCATATGCTCGGTGCCTTTGCCTGCATCCGTCTCCCTCCACCCTGCATCATCCTTGGCGGCATAGGTGGCATGGACTGCTGTGGTTGCGGATTATATGGATTATTCGGATTGTTCACTTTTCTCATTTGTACTTTTTACCACACTAAACTTATCTTTCATCCGCAAAAACGGCATTTCGAAATATTTGTACGAGACACCTGCTATCAAAATGGTTACCCCTGTTACTACGGCAAATATCATTGCGAAGCATACCCCCCCCCTGTTTTTGAAGGCATTCGCCTCGAAACATAGCACTGTTTAACAGCCTTGTTCCAATATAAATCAAAATAGGATGAATAACATAGATACCATATGAAATCTTGCCAAGATAATTCATCACTTTGTTTTCCAATATGGGCTTACGCACCAATCCGGCCATAATAACCAACAGTGATATCATAGCAATGACCTCATTAGTAATTGGAGAAGGTATGTACTTTGCCCATAACCCGGATGTAAAGAATAATATCCATCCTGCTATTGCTACGTATGGATTACCACATAACCGTTTAAACCATTCCGTTCCGCGGTAGTACATTATCGCTCCAGCTGCACCTAACATCATGCAATCGAACTGCGTTACAGCAAATATACGGTATACCAATCCTTTGCCGAGTAGTAGGTAACTGCCTAATTTGAATCCAAACCACAACACACATAATCCGCACACGGCATAGAGTATATGTTTCTTATTGTATTTTACCATCCATGGATACCAAGCGTAATACTGTTCCTCTACACCAAGACTCCAAAAATGATATAACGGAATAATACCTATTCCTATAGCATGGGATATATTTCCCAAGAAGAACCCATAGAACCATGCGGCACTATTAATCTCGCCCTTAAAAGCAGCAACGACTATGAGAGATAATACAAAATACCCGTAATACAACGGCCAGATACGCAGTATTCTCCGCATATAGAATTTACCGATACTAACATTGTTCGTTTTACCAACTTCGTTCATCAGCAGATAGGTAATCAGAAAACCACTAATTACAAAGAATGTCGTTACCGGACCTTCCGGCCATGGAATATGAATCGGCGGTTCATCTATACCCCAATCACCAAACGGCGACCACATATGCCCGAATAGCACCGACAACGCTGCTACTGCACGGATGCCATTCAATCCCGGTAAATATAGCCGGTCCTGCTGTATATTTTCCCTATTTTCTCCTTGTTCTGGCATTTATTTTCCTCGCGCTCGGAGCGCGGTTCTTTCATCTTCCGTAGCATACACGCACACACGGCGCATACACGCGTACCAAATCGGGCTACAAAGGTAGTGAAAATTTTGCATATATACAAATAAATAGCAAATAATCGCTCTAAAAACTTTGTTTTTACTCAAAATCGAGCGGTTATTTGCTATAATTGCTGCGACTTGCAGTCGCTTGCTACGGCTTTGCCGTGGCTGCACCGGAGGTGCTTGCTGCGCCTTTGGCGCATCGTTTTTGTAGGTTTCGTAGAGACCGGGGGGTCTATCGCTGGCAGGAAATAGTAAAATATTTTTTAGGTTTATTGCTGGCGCTTGGTTGTTTACCTCCTGCGGAGGTGCGGGTTCGTCCTAATGGACGACGTTAAGTTTACTTATAAGTCGGTCGATTAGCGACGTAGACGCATGTACTCGCCAGAGTATGCAACAAGCGGCAGGGTTTATCTATGTTTATTTTCTTCTCCAGACAGCGGTTTTCTAAAAGCCGAAGGCGCGTTTTTGGTTACCTAATATAAACAGAGCGGAGCTCACTCAACAGCAAGCCCCGTTTGCGCTAAACAGCGGCTTCGCCGCGCTTAACCTTGGTGGGCGGAATCATATTCCTGCCCACAGACTAACCAGAGGTAGGCAGTCATGGTGCGCTTGCCGGTGGCGAGGTCCTTCTGGGCGATGAAGTCCAGCTGGTCCTGCGAGATCTTGTTCAGATCCTTGCGGCGGGGG
>OCTW013419021.1_pt1 | contig 24007 bp, 16 predicted proteins | sample 1539671 | NCBI WGS metagenome assembly OCTW01 (sample SAMN02144230, study PRJEB22623) | gut metagenome | biome: sheep rumen | host: Ovis aries | place: New Zealand | reverse complement strand
CGTCGATGATGACCTTGGTCAAAGGCTGGCGTACTTTGATCTTCGCGTCTTCCCGGGCGGAGCGACCCAGAGAGACGAGATCCCGCACCAGATCCATCGGCTTTTCGACGGCGTCGGAGATCAGGCTTTCGTCCGCAGCCGGGTATGCGGCCAGGTGCACGGATTCGGCGCCGGTGAGATCCTGGTACATTTCTTCAGAGATGAACGGCGCGAAGGGGGCGCACAGGCGGCACAGCCCTTCGAGGACTTCGTAGGTCGTGCGGTAGACGGCGCGCTTGTCGTCGTCCATGCCGGACTTCCAGAAGCGGCGGCGGTTTCTGCGGATATACCAGTTAGACAGATCGTCGTTGACAAAGTTCTGAATCAGGTGAACCACCGTGTTGTGGTTGTACTGATCCATGGCTTCGGTGACGTTTTTGACCAGGCGGTTGTATTTGCTTAAAATCCAGCGGTCGATGACCGGGCGATCCGCCGGCGCGATGTCAAATTCGCTTGTGGCGATGGCGTCGGCGTCAATGCCGTCGGTGTTGGCGTAAAGGGCGAAGAAGGCGTAGGTATTTTTCAAAGTGTTGAAGAATTTGCTGCGCACTTCCTGCAGGCCCGATTCGTCGAAACGGGTCGGGGTCCAGGCCGGGCTGACGTACATCAAATACCAGCGCAGGGCGTCCGCACCGTACTTGTCGAAGAGTTCAAAGGGGTTGACGGTGTTGCCGCGGCTCTTGGACATCTTCTGGCCGTTGGCGTCGAGGACGAGGTCATTGACCAGGACGTTCTTGTACGGGGATTTGCCCGTGAGGAAGGTCGAAATCGCGAGAAGCGAATAGAACCAGCCGCGGGTCTGGTCGATCCCTTCGCAGATGAAGTCCGCCGGGAACTGGTCTTCCCATTTTTCTTTGTTTTCAAAGGGATAATGCTGCTGCGCGAAAGGCATGGAGCCGGAATCGAACCAGACGTCGATGACGTCCGGCACGCGGGACATGCGGCCGCCGCATTTCGGACAGGTCAGGTGCACGTCGTCGACGTAGGGGCGGTGCAGTTCGATGGTGTCATCGATGTCTTCGATGGCCCGTTCCGCCAATTCCTTCCGGCTGCCGACAGAGGTGGTGCAGCCGCAGTCCGGGTCGTCGCAGCGCCAGATGTTCAGCGGGGTCCCCCAATAACGGCTTCTGGACAGCGCCCAGTCGTTTAAGTTTTCGAGCCAGTTGCCGAAGCGCTTTTCGCCGACAAAGGGCGGGAACCATTTGACGCCGTTGTTGTTGTCGATGAGCTGATCCTTCAGCTTGGTGATTTCGATGTACCAGCTCGGCTTCGCGTAATAGACCAGCGGAGTCTTGCAGCGCCAGCAGTGTGGGTAGTTGTGGGTGACCTTTTCTTTCTTGAACAGGACGTCGTGTTCCTTGAGCCATTTGATGATTTCGATGTCGAGGCCTTCTTCCATGACGAAATGGCCCTTCCACGGCGTCGCCGTGTACTTGCCGTCGAGGCCGACCGGCTGGAGCACCGGCAGGTTGTAGCGGCGGCCGACCTGGTAGTCGTCTTCCCCAAAGGCCGGCGCGATGTGGACGATCCCGGTCCCGTCGTCGGTGGTGACGTAATCGGCGCAGGTGACGAAATAGCCCTTGCCTCTGGCCGGACGGACGAAGGGCATGATCGGTTCGTATTCGACGTATTCGAGGTCCTTGCCCTTCATGCGTTCGAGAACTTCGTAATCGTCGCCGAGGAGCTTGTCCGCGAGCACTTCCGCGCAGATGAACACGGTGCCGCGGCTCTTAGCCTTGATGTAATCCGCTTCCGGATTGACGCAAAGAGCGATGTTCGCGGCGAGGGTCCACGGTGTCGTCGTCCAGACGAGGAAGTATTCGTCCGCGTCCTTGCGCTTGAAGGCGACGGTGACGGTGTTGGTCTTGATTTCCTGATAGCCCTGGGCGACTTCGTGGGACGCCAGGCCGGTGCCGCAGCGCGGGCAGTAGGGCAGAATCTTGTGGCCTTCGTAGATCAGGCCTTTTTTGTAGAACTGGTCGAGAATCCACCATTCGGTTTCGATATAATTGTTATCGAGGGTGATGTACGGGTGATCCAGATCGATGAAATAGCCCATGCGCTTGGTCAGTTCGCGCCACTGCGCTTCGTAGGTGAAGACGGATTCGCGGCATTTCTTGTTGAACTTCGCGATACCGTAGTCTTCGATTTCGGGCTTGTTGTGGATGCCCAGCTGTTTTTCCACTTCGATTTCGACAGGCAGGCCGTGGGTGTCCCAGCCGGCCTTACGCAGCACGCGGTGGCCCTTCATCGTCTGGTACTTGCAGACGGAATCCTTCAGAGTCCGGGCGAGGACGTGGTGAATCCCCGGCTTGCCGTTGGCCGTTGGCGGCCCTTCAAAGAATACAAAATTGCTGTCGTCAGCGTGTGCTTCAATCGTTTTGTTTAAGATGTCTTCTTCTTCCCATTTGGAAGCGATTTGGGTTTCGACTTCCTTCACTGGGGCTTTGGACAATTCAGAAAACTTTCGCGCCATATTTCCTCCTCAAATGCAATACAAATATAAAAAAGTCCCTTTTTGATTATTCAAAAAGGGACGATAATCCATGATTACCGCGGAACCACCCGCATTGGCCGCGCTGCGGCCCGCTTCATTTTAAGGTTAACGGCTTCCCGGGCCGCCCTACTCCGTTCAGGCTGCCAGCTCCGAAGTGATCCGCGTTCTGATGTGCCGGCGGCTTTTCAGCTCAAGGAGCCGCCTCTCTGGTTGACACAGGGTTCAAAACACCGTCTTCATCAACGCCTTTGACTATGATTTTGTATTGTATCATTTTTTTATAAAATTGCAAGGGCGAATTTAAGCGGTTTTTCCGGATTCGGCCGCCATTTGGTCGAGCTCCCTGAAATTCTGCCGCATCAGGATCACCGAAAGGCCAAAGGCCAGCGCGTCGGCGATCGGTCCGGCGAAGAGCACGCCGTCGATGCCGAAGAGCCTGGGCAGAAAGACCAGCAGCGGCATCAGGAAGAAGCCCTGTCTGGCGACGGACAGGGTGATGCCCTTGGAGACGCTGCCGATGTTCGCAAAATAGTTCACCGTCATCGGCTGCACCCCGTAGACGAAAATCATGAACATGTAGATGCGCAGGTATTTTTCGGCGAATTCGAAATACGCGGCGCTGCCGGAGCTGAACAAGCCGGCGATCTGCCGCGGGAAGAGCTGGAAGGCCGCGAAGGCGATGCAGCTGACGATCACGGCGGCGCGCACCGCCGTCATGTAGGCCGCCTTGACCCGCGGGTAGTTCTTTGCGCCCATGTTGAAGCTGACCACCGGCTGACAGCCCTGGGCCAGCCCGACGGCGAAGGCTGCGAGAATGACGTTGAGCTTGGAGACCACGCCGGCCACCGCCAGCGGAATGTCGCTGCCGTAGGGCGAAAGGGCGCCGTAGCGGGTCAGCTGGTTGTTGAGCACGATGTTGACCAGCACCATGATCATGTGGTTGATAAAGTTCGCGGTGCCGAGCTTGGTGATCTGCGCCGCGGTATCGGTCCGGTACTGCACCGACGACAGCTTGAATTTGATGCATTTAAACCGCGGGTAATAGCCCACGCAGAGCAGGAAGGACACGGCCTGCCCGATGACTGTGGCCAGGGCCGCGCCGCGGATGCCGAGGTGCAGCACGAACATGAAAATGTAATCGAGAACCACGTTGAGCAGCGCCCCGCTCACCGAGGCGGCCATCGCCGCGTTGGGACTGCCGTCGGCACGCATGATGCTGGCGCCGGCATTGGCAAACATCATCATCGGCAGGCCAAAGGCCGTGTACTTCAGGTAGACGCTGGCGTAGGGCATGACGGTTTTCGTCGCGCCGCAGAGGATCAAGATCGGCTGCTTGAGCCCGACGATCGTCGTGAAGATGAGCGCCCCGGCGAGGATCAGCATGAAGGTGCCCGTCCCGACGACGCGCGCCGCCTCGTCGCGCTTGTCCGCGCCGACTGCCATCGTGTAAGCCGCGGCCATGCCGTTGCCGATGAGCAGGGCGAAGGCCGTCGTCAGTGTCACCACCGGAAAGGAGGCGCTGGTCGCGGCGTTGCCGACGAGGCCAACGACGTGGCCGATGAAAGCCTGGTCTGTGATGTTGTAGGCTGCCGACACGAGCATGCTGATGATCGACGGCACGGCGTATTTCGCAATCAGCGGCATCAGCGGCGCGCTGTACAGCGGATTGCCTGTAATTTCCGAATCGTAAACCCCTTTCATCTCTCTTCCCCCTTGCTCTAAATCCCGTCTTCCATTAAAATACATTCAAATCAAAATTAACAAAATAAAAAAGGAGAGGCCCTTATGCATATACGACCCCGTCCGTGGGCGCGGCCCGAGCTGGAAGCCAGCCCGTTTTTCGCCGCCGAGCCCTGGACCTTGAAAAATCACTGGCGGACACGCTTCGCCGCCCCCGCGCACCCGCTGTATCTAGAGCTGGGATGCGGCAAGGGGCATTTCATCGCGAAAATGTCCGCCGCCCATCCCGAAAACAATTACCTCGCGGTCGACATGATCGACACGATGCTCGGCATCACGCGGCGCAACGTCGTCGCCGAACGCGATGGCGCCGACCCGGAAAATCTGATGCTCACCGCCTGGGACATCGAGCGCATCGAAAAGATTCTCGGCCCAGAGGACCGCATCGGCGGGCTTTTCATCAATTTCTGCAACCCGTGGCCCAAGCGCAAAAAGCACAAAAAGCGGCTGACCCACACCCGCCAGCTGGAAAAATACAAGGCTTTTCTCGCCCCCGGGGCGTGGCTGCGCTTCAAAACCGACGACGACGATTTGTTCGAGGCGACCCTCGGCTACCTCGAGGAGGCCGGCTTCGAGGTCCTGGCGCTCAGCCGGGACCTTCACCAAGATCCGCGCTACCCGTCCCTTGAAGACTACCCGACCGAGCACGAGACAATGTTCTCAGAGAAAGGCATCCCGATCAAATACTTGCGCGCCCGGCTGAAAACTCCGCCAGAATCACCATCCAAATCTAATTAGAACGAGCCGTAAAAGCCGTCGTTGAGGATTTCGACCTCGAGGTGTTCGTCGCCCAAGAATTTGTAGAGCCGCGGCACCCGCTTGTTGACCATGCAGACCAGCTCGTAATTGATGGTCCCGAGCTTTTCGGCCAATTCCTCTACCGGAATGTGCGGCCCGAAGAGCTCGACCTCGTCGCCGACCTTCACGCCCGGCACGTCGGTCACGTCGACGGTGCACTGGTCCATGCAGATGTTGCCGACCACCGGCGCGCGGTGCCCGTCCAAATAGACTTCTGTCCCCTTGCCCGAGAGCATCCGGGTGTAGCCGTCGGCGTAGCCCACAGCCAGCGTCGCGATTTTCCGGTCGCTGTCGGCGATGAACTTCCGGCCGTAGCCGCAGGAATCCCCGGCGTGAATCGTCTTCAGGTGCATGACCGTCGATTTAAAGGTCATGACCGGGCGCAGCTTCAAATTTTCTTTTTTGACTTCGTCCGATGGGTAGAGCCCGTAGAGAATGATGCCCGGGCGCACCGCGTTGAACACCGACTTGCTGAAGTCAATGATCGCCGCGGAATTTTCCACGTGCTTCAGCGGAATTTCAATGCCCTTGGCCTTGAGGCCGCGGACGACGTCGAGGTAGCGCTTCATCTGCAGCTCGGTAAAGGATTTGTCTGCTTCGTCGGCCGTCGCGAAGTGAGTGAACATCCCGTAAAGCTCGATACCCGGCATTTCTGAGATTTCTGCGATGGCGTCCACCGCTTCGTCCCAGCGGAAGCCGATACGGCCCATTCCGGTGTCCACCTTCGCGTGGATGCGGGTCACCGTTCCGTTTTTCACGTTGTATTCCGAAAGGGCCCGCGCAAATTCGAGGGAATCGACCGCCGGCTGAATGTCCCATTCGACCAGATCCGGAATCTGATTTTTGGGGGTCAGGCCGAGAATCATGATGTCGCAGCGGTCGATGCCCTTCTGGCGCAGCGCGATGGCTTCATCCAGAAAGGCGACGGCCATCATGTCCACGCCTTCGTCCTGAATCGTCTGGGTGAATTCGATGCCGTGGCCGTAGGCGTCGGCCTTGACCACCGCGATGATCTTCGGGCCCGGGCCCACCCGCTTTTTGATTTCCTGCAAATTGAGCACGGCGTTGTCCAGGCTGATTTCCGCCCAGGTCGGTCGGTGGGCCGGCACCGGCACCTTGATGCCCAATTCGTCAAATTCCCGTTCGTCGTCTCCGACCAGCGCCGAGCCCGACGCCGTCGATTTGATTTCGCTATTATCTTTCATGATTGCCTCTAATTTTCTTTCTATATAATGTAACGATTTTTTACTGCTGTGACGCGCAGCCCGTCTGCGCGTCCTGAACCAGACACACAGCCACCGCGGTGGCCGCGGCCGCTTCGATGGCTTTTCCGTAATGATTATCGTAGGTGCCCTGCATGTTTTCGTCCGCCAGATCGGATATCCCGCGGAGAATCAGCCAGGACACGCCGTTGGCCTGAGCCGTCTGGGCGACGGCCGCGCCTTCCATCTCGACGCATTCGGCTTTGAAATGCTGCCGCAGCGCCGCCTTGAGCTTGGAATCCGCCAGAACCCGGTCGTCGGTGAGCACCCGGCCTTTGCGGTATTTAAGCTTTAGTTTTTCAGCCGCCTGCACCGCGTCCGCGACGAGCTTCTGGTCCGCCGAGTAGACCGTCCCATTCATAAAGGGCACGTCCACGGGTTTGAGTCCGCCCTTGTCCGGCTCGAAGCCGTAGGCCGCCGCGTCGGTGCTGACGATGAGCTCGCCGAAAGCGAGACCTTCGCCGATGCCGCCGGCCACGCCGAAGCTGATGACCGGGTCGGCGCCGTAGCAGTCGATCAGGATCTGAGTGCACAGTGCGGCGTTGACCTTGCCGAGACCCGACGCCACAAGCGTGACGTCATTGCCGCCGATTTTCCCGGTGACGAAATCCACGCCGGCCTTCGTAAAGCTGCTGGTGTCCTGCATCCAGCGCGCGAAGGCGTCGGCTTCTTCCTGCATGGCCGCAACAATTCCGATCATTTTTTTATCAGGCACGCGACAGCCTTGGCCGCGATGCCTTCCTCCCTTCCGGTAAATCCCAAATGTTCCTCCGTCGTCGCCTTCACGCTGATCTGCGAGACGTCCGCCCGCAGGCAGGCCGCGATGTTGGCCCGCATCGCCGGGATATGGGGCGCCATTTTCGGCGCCTGGGCGACGACGATGGCGTCGACGTTGCCGATTTTATAGCCGGCCCCGTCGATCAGCCGCCAGACCTGATCGGTCAGCGCCATGCTGTCCGCTCCGGCGTACTTTTCGTCGGTGTCCGGAAAATGGGCGCCGATATCGCCGAGGGCCAATGCCCCGAGGAGGCTGTCCATCACCGCGTGCAGCAGCACGTCGGCGTCCGAGTGGCCCGCCAGTCCAGCGTGGCCGGGAATGTGCACCCCGCCGAGGATCAGCGGCCGGCCATCCTCAAAGGCGTGCACGTCGTAGCCGATGCCGACGCGGATCGGCTGCGCGGTTATCTGATTGGTTGTCATTTTAAATTAACCCCCGCTATCTCTCAAAACTATGCTGATTGACACAGCCTGATTGTCTTCAATTGTTTCATTTATTATATGCTTATTCCCTTCTCCCCTTCAACCTGATTTTTGGTCAATCCCCGATTTGCATTTGACATAGCCTATAAACGGTTACTTTTTCTTCAAGTGTGCAAAATATTGGTAATTTTTTGCATTAAATTTGCATTAATTCGCCATTAAAACCCTTTACGAGCGCCTTGTCTTTATGTTACAATATTCACAAATTATTTGGACACGTTCCTGTCCAGATGATACACATTGATTATTCTTAAGGAGGCAACGTAATATCATGAATTTTCTCGTGTGTGTTAAACAAGTGCCTGACACAACCGAAATCCGTATCGACCCGGAAACGAATACTCTGATTCGTAAAGGTGTGCCGAGCATTGTCAATCCTTTCGATGGGTACGCGCTGGAAATGGCCGCACGCATTAAGGATGTAAGAGATGACGTCAAAATCGTCGTCGTATCAATGGGGCCAGATCAGGCTAAGGATGCGCTGAAGAACTGCTTGGCAGTCGGCGGCGACGAAGCTTATTTGGTTTCTGGCCGTAAATTCGGCGGATCCGATACCCTCGCAACCAGCTACGTTTTAGCTTGCGCGATCAAGAAGATCGAAGAAATCGAAGGCAAATTCGATGTGATCTTCTGCGGCAAACAGGCTATCGACGGCGATACCGCTCAGGTTGGTCCGGAACTGGCTGAACACCTCGGCATTCCGCAAATCACCTACGGCTTAACCGCTGAAATGACCGACGATGAAATCCAGGTTACCCGTGAAACAGAAGACGGCCAGGAAATCCTCGGCGCCAGCTTCCCGTGCCTGGTTACTGCAACCAAACCTTCATTTGATCCGCGTCTGCCGAAGATCAAAGACAAACTGGCTGCTCGTAAAAAAGAAATTCACGTTCTCGGCGAAGAAGATTTCGATATCGACTTCACAAAATGCGGCCTGAAGGGCTCACCGACAAACGTCAAGAAGACATTCGTACCACCTGTAAAGACTGGCGGCGAAATGATCACCGGCGAAACACCAGAAGAAGTCGCTGCAAACCTGGCAGCTGCCCTCGATAAAGAAGGCTTACTATAATATAAGAGAGGAGATCAGAAATGGAACCGAAAACAAAGGATCTTTGGGTATTTATTGAAACTTATCCTGATGGCTCCGCTCAGAGTGTGGGTCTGGAACTGTTAAACCCTGGCCGTGAACTGGCTGAAAAACAGGGCGGCAAACTGGTCGGTCTGGTTATCGGCCACAACACCGACGCAGCTGTTAAGGCTGTTCAGGAACACGGCGCAGATCAGGTTATCGTGATCGACGGCGAAGAATACGAACACTTCACCACAGACGCTTATGTCAACGCACTGTACGAAGTCATCACCAAATACGCACCGACTGCGATGCTCATCGGCGCAACCAACAACGGCCGCGATGTCGGACCTCGTCTGTCATCCCGTCTGCAGACTGGCTTGACCGCTGACTGTACAAAACTCGGCTACGACGACGAAACCGGCAACATCGCTTGGACTCGTCCGGCATTCGGCGGCAACCTGATGGCCACCATCCTCTGCCCGAATCACCGTCCAGAACTCGGTACTGTCCGTCCTGGCGTGTTCAAGGCGACAGAAGCTGAAGAAGGCCGCACCTGCGAAGTCATCAAAGAAGACATCCACGTTGCTCCTGAAGATATTAGAACCCGCTTAATCAAAGAAATGAAGGAAGACGCTTCCGAAATGGTCGACTTGGTCGGCGCAGACGTCATCGTTGCCGGCGGCCGTGGTGTCGGCGGACCGGAAGGCTATGAACCGTTACAGGAATTAGCTGACGTTTTAGGCGGCGTTGTCGGTGCATCTCGTGCAGCTGTCGACGCTGGCTGGATCGCTCACTCCCATCAGGTTGGCCAGACTGGTAAAACCGTTGGCCCGAAACTCTACATCGCCTGCGGGATCTCCGGTGCAATTCAGCACGTTGCTGGGATGAGCAGCTCTGACTGCATCGTCGCCATCAACAAAGACGAAGAAGCGCCAATCTTCGACATCGCAGATTACGGTGTTGTCGGCGACCTCTTCGCTGTTGTCCCTGCTCTGACTGCAGAAGTCAAGAAAATCAAAGGGATTGCATAATTTATCTCACACACAAAAACCTGTCTGAATCTTTTCAGACAGGTTTTTTATTGTGCTTTTTTGTATTTTAATGATTTGAAGATAATTCGAATGGGCTGCTTGACGATCGTGAAAAATTAGCAAAAAAAGAAGGGCTCCGAACCAATATAGGGGGAGGAGTTCGAAGTCCTTTGGAGAGAGGGGGGTAATATTATGATTCCTTGCTGAATTCTCGCATATTCAGCAAGTTCTGAACATCAAATACATCCAACCGGGTGTGTGCTTCAATCGAATGTATTTCCTTGATGTGACTATAGTATAGCGCGTTATGAAAAATACGTCAAGTGTTGTAAGAATGTAAATTGAAATAATCCTAATGTAAACTGTTACATTGAGATTCTTTTAAGAATTTATTCAGATTCTTTATGTTTAAACTGATTTTCAATGGCCAAAGTCCTGTTTTTGCGGTCTATTTCCATCGTTACGCGCTTTTTACGGACCGAATACATCAAATCCGACAGGCCGTTTTCATCAGAATTTTCAATCATCCCCCGCATGATTTTCATACTATTTTCAAAATCGTCGATCTGTGACAACAGCGCGTCGCGGTTGCTGACGAACAGCTCCGCCCACATCGGCGCGTTGATCATCGCGATCCGGGTCAAATCCATGAAGCTGCCGCCTTCAAAATCCGAGAGGTGGCGTTCCTCTTTACAATCGATCAGGGCGCAGGCGATGACGTGGCAGAGCTGGGACGTGAAGCCGATCTTCTTGTCGTGGCCTTCTGGGGTCGTCTCGACGATGTTGGTGAAGCCCATGTTGTAGATCACGCGCTTGAGCCACTTGATGTGGTCGGGGTCGTTCTGGGGCATCGGCACGAGAATGTAGTTGCGCCCGACGAAAATTCCCTCGTCGGCGCCGCCAAAGCCTTCCTTTTCGCTGCCGGCCATCGGGTGGCCCATGATGAAGTCGACGTCGTCTCTGAGAATCGGCAGCACCTCGTCGACGAGAATCTGCTTGACGCCGGTAATGTCGGTGATCACCGCGCCGGGCTTGAAGTCCCCCATGTGGGTTTTAAAGAAATTCACCGCGGTGCGCGGGTACAGACAGAAATAGATGAAGTCCGCCTGGGCGAGCAGGCGCGCAGCGCCGGCTTCGTCGTTTTCCCCTTGGTCGATGACGCCGCGGTCGAGGGCTTCCTCGAGGACTTCGCTGTCGGTATCGATGGCGCCGATCCAGTCCGGCCCTTCCTTTCTCAGGGCCATGGCCAGTGCCCCGCCCATGAGCCCGAGTCCGATGATGACGACGTTCTTATTTTGAAGTACTTGTTCGATTTCCATTGTACACCTCTATTTTCTATACGCTTTCAATTTCTATTATTTTCATTTATTTGCAGCAGCTACAGCGACACGTAGGGCGTGCGCTGACTCTTGAACACCACCTGCTCCCGGTAGAGCAGCTCGATGAACCGGTCTGTCATGCCGGAGATGTAGTCCACCGCGGCCCGTTTCATCTCCGCCGCGCCGGCCTCCCCTTTCTGATAGGTGTAGACCCAGTGGCAGGCCACAGTGTCCGCCCGCTTTTCGTCGTGAAAACCTTCCATGTAGTCGATGAGCCATTTCTCGAAGCCGACGGTCAGCGACGGGAACTGCTCTCTGAAATAATCCCGGCGGTCGGGTTCCTCGGCGTAGCGGCAGAGCGCCGCGTAAATCGTCTCGATGACCTGATGGCCGTAATCCTTGTAGGCCTTGAGCCGGTCGTTGAAGTAAATCAGCTCCCGATTGAGCCGCGTAACCTCGCCGATCGCCGTCCGCGCCGGCTCGGAAAAGCCCATGCCCCGCTCCGGCGTCGAGTTCAGACACAAATCCGTCACCATCAGATGAATGACGTTGGCGTTGTTCACGTCGATGGACGAGATGCCGGCCGCGCGGGCGTACCGGTCGACGACCTCGGCGTAAACCCGGCGGTCTTCCGGTTTCATCAGTCCGAGGAGCACCGCGTCGTCGATGTCCCGCCCCAAATAGGAGATGTTGTCGGCGATTTTGATGATGCACCCTTCCCAGGTGAAGGGGTTAAACTGCCCCGGCCGCGTGAATTCTTTCAAATCGATGGCCGCCGCTCTCGGGAAGAGGGGGGCGTTTACCGGGCCGCTGTGGCCGACGATCCCGTCCCGGACGGCGTAGGTCAAATCGAGGTTGTACTGCCTGCCGTCAGGGCCGGAGAGCAGTTCGAAATCGTCGACGAAGCGCAGACCGTTGGCCGCGTGCCAAAAGGCCGGCGCGAGCCCGTCCCGCCGGACGATGGCCGAAAGGGCCGCCTCGCCGTCGTGGCCAAAAGGCGTGTGCCCGAGGTCGTGGCCGATGGCGATGGCTTCGGTGAGCTCGCCGTTGAGCCCGAGAAAGTCGGCGATGAGCCGGCCGATAGACGCGACGTAGTGCACGTGGTCGATCCGGGTGCTGACGTGATCGTTGCGCGGTCTAAAAAACACCTGGGTCTTGTACTTGAGCCTGCGGTAGGCCGAGGAGTGCAGAATCCGGGTGTAATCCCGGCCGAAGGGCGTGCGGATGTCCTCGTCGCGCTGGTAGAGCGCGTCCCTTCTCGCTGTGGCCGCCGCCCACTTTTCGGCGCCGGGGAACACCGCCTGAGACTTGAAACAGCCCCGCTGGGACCGGTAAGGATCTTTTTTCATCACAGCCTCCCGATTGCTTAAATGATTGCTTTTCATTATAACACAGTCTGCGTGTCGTTCTCATTTTTGATAAATATTGATTAATTTTGAATGTTTTCGCTGATTTTTACATAATTTTGCTTTAATTCTATTGTTATTGGCGCCGCTGTCCGTTATAATAAGGATAACACATTTACTTGATATGGAGGTATCACATGTTAGTTTCAGCAAAGGATATGTTGGTTAAGGCGAGAGCCGGACATTACGGCGTCGGCGCTTTCAATATTAACAACCTCGAATGGACGAAGGCCATTCTTGAAACCGCGCAGGAAAACAACTCACCGGTTATTCTGGCCGTCTCCGAAGGGGCTGGCAAATACATGACTGGCTTCAAAACCGTCGCGGCTATGGTCAAAGCGATGATCGAATCCCTGAACATCACCGTTCCAGTTGCGCTGCACCTCGACCACGGCTCCTACGAAGGCGCAAAGGCCTGCATCAACGCTGGTTTCTCTTCAATCATGTTCGACGGCTCTCATCTGCCTTTCGAAGAAAACGTCGAAAAGACGAAGGAACTCGTCGCTGCGGCTCACATCTTAGGCCTGTCTATCGAAGCTGAAGTCGGCACCATCGGCGGTGAAGAAGACGGCGTCATCGGCGCTGGCGAATTCGCAGATCCGAAGGAATGCAAACAGATCGCAGATCTCGGCATCGACTTCCTCGCAGCCGGCATCGGCAACATCCACGGCGTTTATCCGGAAAACTGGCCAGGACTGAACTTCGACGTGCTCGCCAACATCCAGAAGGAAATCGGCGACCTGCCAATGGTGCTCCACGGCGGCACAGGCATTCCAGACGAAATGGTTCAGCACGCGATTAAGCTCGGCGTCTCCAAGATCAACGTCAATACCGAATGCCAGCTCGTCTTCGCAGAAGCGACCCGCAAATACATCGAAGAAGGCAAAGACAAGGTCGGCAAGGGCTTTGACCCGAGAAAACTGCTCCTGCCTGGGACAGAAGCCATCAAGGCCAAGGTCAAAGAAAAAATGGAAGTCTTCGGTTCCATCGACAAAGCGTGAAACTAATCATCATTCGATAAATTATCAAATCAGAGCTGCCTTAAGGCGGCTCTTTTTTTAATTGACAAGCCCAATCGCTTATTGTATTATTGAATTAATACAATCAAAGGAGGATGCGATGCACAATCCCTTTAAACGAAAATCCCTGCCGGACGACACGAACACGCCAGTTTTTGAAAACAGCGAAGCCCTGACGCCCGACCCGATGACGGCGGCTGAGGGACCTAAAAACCGCCGCAAACGCGTGGTCGCCGTGGTCTTAATCGCGGCCGCGGCTTTGATTGCCGCCGTGGCGATCTACCAAAACAGCCGGCCGAAGCTCAAGTCGATCACCACCGGGAAAATCAACTACGGCAATTTAACGAAGACCATCTCGGCCGACGGCATCGTCGAAAGCAAAAACGTCAGCGTCGTCGCCGATTCAACTGGCAGCGTCATCCAGAACGTCGACGTGGCGCTGAACAACACGGTCAACAAGGGGACGCGGCTCTGCACCCTCGTCGACGCCCAAACCGGGCAAGTCCGCGCCGTCACCGCGCCGATTTCCGGCACCATCACCCACGTCGCCGCGGTCAAAGGCAATCCCGCCTCCGGCGAGCTCTTCACGATTCAAAACACCGGCAATCTGCAGATCAGAATGCAGATCGATCAGAGCGATATCAGTTCGGTCTCCACCGGGCAGGCCGTGACCATCACCGCCGACGGCACAAACGGCCGCCGCTACACCGGCGTCGTCTCGAGCGTCGCGCCGACGAGTGCCGACAGCGCAGCGGGCAGCTCCGACACCAGCGCGGCCGCGCTGAGCACGGACACCGCCTCATCATTGGCCAGCGCGGGCACCGGCAGCGTCAGCTCAGGTTCCGGCTCCGCCGCCACCTTTGAGGCCACTGTCGACATCGCTCAGCCCACCGACGGCCTGAAAATCGGAATGAAGACCAGTCAGGAAATCACGGTGGAAACCCGCCAGAACGTCACTACCGTGCCGATCGACGCGGTGACCAAGGACGCAAAGGGTCAATACGAAATCTTTGTCGTCAAGCACCACAAGGACGCGCCGGACACCGTCAAGGCCGTCACCGTCGAGACCGGCCTCCAAAACGACACCATCATCCAAATCACGGGCAAAAACCTGAATGCCGGCGACAAGGTCGCGCTGAACCCGGCATCCCTGCACAACGGCCAGCAGGTTAAAGAATAAGGAGGCGCCATGGCACTCATCCAATTGGCACACATCACCAAGCGCTACTTCATCGGCACGCCCAACGAACTCACCGTGCTCGACGACATGAATCTGTCCATCGACGAGGGCGAATTCACCGCCATCGTCGGCCCGTCGGGCTCGGGCAAATCGACGCTGATGAACATCATCGGCGTGCTGGACCGGCCGACCGAGGGGCGCTACGTCCTCGACGGCCTGCCCATCGATCAGGTGCCCGACCAGCGCCTGTCGATGATCCGCAATCAGAAAATCGGCTTCGTCTTCCAGTCCTTCAACCTGATCCCCCGGACCTCGGCGCTGTCCAACGTCGAGCTGCCGATGCTCTACGCCCGGGTCGGTCAGCGGGAACGCCGCCGTCGGGCCGCCCAGCTGCTGAGGACCGTCCACATGGACGCCTGGGCTGCCCACATGCCCAACGAGCTCTCCGGCGGACAGTGCCAGCGCGTCGCCATCGCCCGGGCCATGGCCAACGACCCGCCGATCATCCTCGCCGACGAACCCACCGGCGCCCTGGACACCCACACCGGACGGATGGTCATGGACATTTTCCACGACCTTCACGAAACCCAGCACAAAACCATTGTGCTGATCACCCACAACGACGACCTGGCTGAGGAAGCCGAGCGCATCATCACCATCGAGGACGGACGGATCACCGGCGAACGCGCCGGACGAGCCGCACGGCCAGCCGCCGACGCCACAAAGGTGGTGGAGGTGGTGCGATGAATTTACGGGAAAATATTTTGCTCGCCATCACCAGCCTAAAGAGCAACAAAATGCGCTCTCTGCTGACGATGCTCGGCATCATCATCGGCATCGGCTCGGTCATCGCGATTTCCTCCATCGGCTCGGCTGTGAGCCGCTCGATCAGCAGCGCCCTCAATTCGATGGCGTCCAAAAGCGTCGACGTTTACGTCACACCGAGGGACAGCGACAACGGCAGCCTCGCCGCCGAAGATATGATCACTCAGGACATGATCGCCGCCTTCAGCAAGCGCTTTGCCGGCAAAATCGACGACGTGGCCTACTCGACCTCGTCGGTCTCCGGCACCGTCGACGATTTGAAACAGACCAAGGTCGCCCTGACCGGCGCCAACGGCGGCTACCTCGACTACATGCAGCTCAATATTGTGTCGGGCCACCGCTTTACAGATGTCGAGTCGGCCAGTACCCGGCCGGTAGCCGTCATTTCGAAGAAACTGGCACAGAGGGTCTTCGGCCATCAGAATCCGATTGGCCAGCCCATGACCGTGCGCACCGACGCGGGCAGTCTCACCTGCACGGTGGTCGGCGTGTATCAAACCGGCAACAAGGACATCGTATCCGCGATGTCCGACGTTTCCTCCGAGACGGTCTACATTCCGCCGGCCGCGGCCAACGCGCTGATGCGCACCGAGGACACCGGCAATTCCGAAATCATCGTCACCCTGAACCAAAACGCCGACACCGAGGCCCTGAGTCAGCAAATCAAGACCTGGTTTAATCGGCATTACTACGCGGCCAATTCTGACGCGAAGATCACGACGATGAACATCGAAAAGCAGGCCAACGAGATCAACAGCCAAATGGCCAAGCTGTCCCTGGGCATCGCGCTGATCGCCGGCATTTCCCTGCTCGTCGGCGGCATCGGCGTCATGAACATCATGCTCGTCTCGGTCACCGAGCGCACCCGGGAAATCGGCATCCGCAAGGCGCTGGGCGCGAGCAACCGGGACATCCGCCTCCAGTTTTTCGTCGAGTCGATTATCATCTGCCTGATCGGCGGTCTGATCGGGATCGGCGTCGGCGCCGCCATCGGCGCTGCAGGCGGCCATTTCGTCCATATCACGGTTTACCCGACGCTGTCGTCCATTCTTGTGGCCGTCCTCTTTTCGATGGCTATAGGGGTGTTTTTTGGGGCTTATCCGGCCAACAAGGCTGCCAAGCTCAACCCGATCGACGCCCTGCGTTACGAATAAAACCAATCCATTAAAAAAGCACTCGTCTGAAATTCTCAGACAAGTGCTTATTTTTATGCTTTCGCGTTTTGATTAGTGGGTTTTTTACCGATTCCGGCGGAACAGGCCCCGTCTGCGCTTTTTGTCGACGTGGCTGTCGTCGTCACTGCCGTTGTCGTCGCCGAAAGGATCCTGATCCCCTTCGTCGAAGAGATCGTCAAAGTCGTCGTGATAGGGCTTCGGACTGCCGTCGTCGCCTGCGTCGAGCTTTTCTTCGATTTCAGACGGGCTGACGATCTGGGTGACGTCGTCGCCTTCTTCTACCGTCGTTTCTTCTTCGAAGAGATCGTCACCGCTGTCGTCGGTCGACGGATTGTCGAACAATGACGGCACGTCGTCGTCCTTTTCAGCCATTTCGAAGAAATCGTTGATGGCGCCGGTGTCGAGCACCTGGGTGTCGCCGAGTCTGGCGATGTCCTTGTCGATTTCCGCGTTCTTCGCCGCTATGCGCGCCTTTTCTTCGATTTCGTCTTGAGTCAGTTCCGGTTTGGCTTCTGGTTCTGCCGACGCTTCTGGTTCAGCTTCCGGTTCTGGTTCTGCCGGGGCTGCTTGTGCGGGTTCGGCAGGTTCTTCTTCAAATTGAGCGTCTTCAACCGGTTCGTCTTCTTCAAACAAATCGTCCGCGCTGTCGTCAGCGAAGAGGCTGTCGAAGTCTTCAAGCTGCGCTTCCGCCGAGGCCGGTTCAGCCGGTGCGGCTTCTTCCGCTGCTTCTGCCGGTTCAGCTTCTGTGTCTTCACCCGGTGCTTCTTCTTCAAAGAGATCAGTTGCGTCTTCTTCGAACAGGCTACCGAAATCGTCATCGGCTTCTGGTTCAGCTGTTTCTGCTGCCGAGGCTTCCGGTTCGGCTGCTTCCTGCTGGAGATCGCTCCAGCCCTTGGAGTTTTCAAAGACGTCGCCCTGATCGCCGTCGTCCAAATTCGTCACGTCGTCGAAAATGCTGCCGCTCTGGTCTCCAGCCGGCTGATCTTCCGTCTGATCGTAGGTTTCGACGTCTTCAAAGAGGCCGCCTTCGTCGTCGTTCAGCGGTTCTTCGGTTTCGAACAATTCGGCTTCGTCGGTTTCTTCCGCCGTTTCCCGACCGACCTGTTCGAAGAACTGCGCTTCATCTTCCGTCAACGCGCTGATGTCGAGGTTTTCGACCGCGTCTTCAGCCTGAACCGTGTCAACCACTTCGGCCTGCGGCGCTTCTTCAGGTTCGGCGCCCGCGTTTCTCAATACGTCGAGGACGTCGTGTTCTTCTTCAGCCTGACGGCTGCCGGCCGGCTTGGCCTTAGATTCCGCGCTGCGGGCCGCTTCTGCTGCCTGAGCTTCGCGGGCCGCGGCCTGCTGCATCAGTTCGGCTCTCGCCTTGCGGCGCTTCTTCATTTCTTCAGCGGTGTTCGGTGAAACCCAAGGAATGTCTTCGCTCAGTTCCACGTCTTCCTTCGGATTCGTGCGGTAGGCTTCGTGGCTGACCACGAAGCTTTCAGCCGATTCCTCTGCTTCTTCGGTTTCTTCAGCTTCGGCACCGTCGTCGACCGCTTCTTCCGATTCGAACAAGCCGTCGTCTTCGGCCGGTTCTTCCGATTCAAAGAGATCGTCTTCGTCCCCTTCGTCCCAAATCGATGTGGCTTGCGCGTCATCGTCGTCTGCCTCTTCGCCGCCATCCATCGCAAAGAAAGCCTTGATGTCGTCGTCCGTCGGGGTTGGTTCGGTTTCGTTTTCTGTCGCAATCTTTTCGGCTTCCGGCTGTGCTGTCAAGCCGGCATCCGTGGTGGAATCCGATGCCGGTTCAGCCTGAGCCGCTTCAACCTGCTTCTGGTAATCGCTCAGCTGCTGCTTCGCGCCGTCGGCCGCTCTCAGGGCGTCGTCCCGTTCAGCGGTAATATCGGCCATTTTGGTGTCGCGTTCGGCGATGGCCCGTCTGAGCTGTGTGAGCTCGTCGTCGTAATCCGCCGCGTTCTGGCGGGCTTCTTCGATCTGGCTGCGCAGCGCTTCCTTTTCCGTTTTCTGAGCTTCGACCTGCGCCGCAATTTCCGCTTTTTCCCGTTTTGCGTCGGCGATGACGCTGTCCTTCTGGGCGAGCTTCGCCTTGAAGTCTTCAGCAGCCGCTTCCGCCTGGGCCTTCTGATCTTCGAGGGCTGATTCCGCGTCGGCCTGTGCGCGCTTCGCGTCGGCGACCTTCGCGTCGGCTTCATTGCGGATCTGCGCTTCAAAGGCCTGCTTTTCGTCCGCGAGGGTCTGACGCGCCGCCTGAACCTTGGCTTCGACGGCTTCGTCGATCAGCTGACCGACGGACTTTTTGCTGTCTGCGATGGCGCTTTCAAACTGCGCGTCGATGGCGCTCCGCTTTTCCGCCACCGTGCGTGTGTGCTGGAAAGGCATGTGCGCCGCCTTGAGATCGGGGTTGCCGACCGGCGCTTCTGGTGCCTTTTCTTCAGGTTCGGCCGGCGCTTCCGCCTCGCCGTTTTTCTGCTTGGCGAGCATCGTTTTGAGATTCTCAGCCTTTTCTACGATTTTCGACATTTCATTGTCGCGATTGTTTTGATCATCCATGGTTCCACCCACTTTCTTTTCCGGTTATTTCATGACAGAAAACGATAAATAGCTTATAAACCGTGCTATTTGCATTATATCAGAAAGCGCTTATTTTAAAAAGGAAAATGCCGAAAAAAGTTGCGTTCTCGGCCTTTTGATATGATAAGATGTATAAAAATTCCAGAATGCCACTTTCCTGTGGAAAAGTCTGTTTATGGCTGTGGCTTTTTGTGGATAAATCTGTCTATTTGTCCCCATCCACCGTCAGATTTTCCACAGGCTGTCGAAAAATTGTCAACAAACTGCCGCCGGATTTTTGGCGGTGACAGGCCAATCCCCAGAATTTTCCACAGAATTGTGGACAACTTCTGGAAAACTGCCGAAATCCTATCACAGTTTATCAACAGGTTAAACATTTGCAAATGCACAGAAGGAGACCCAACATGACGACTGATTTTGCGCGCCCTTATCAAAAGCCGGGCGAGCGTCTCGAGGACCTGGGCCTGGACGGCCTTTACATCCTTCAGGACCCGGACGCCTTCCGCTTCAATATCGATTCGGTGCTGCTCGCGTGGTACGCCGCGCCGGCGGTCCACCGCAAGACCCGCACCCTCGACATCGGCACGGGCACCGGCGTGCTGCCGCTGCTGCTCTACGGCCGCACCCACACCCAATCCATCGACGCCATTGAAATCCAGCCAGCGATGGCCGACATGGCGTCGCGCTCCGTCGCGATGAATCACCTCGAGGAGGTGATCCACATCCACGAGGGGGACATCCGAAACGAGCCGGGCACCGCCCTCGTCCGTGGGGCCTACGACGTGGTCGTGACCAATCCACCCTACATGCCCAAGGGCAAGGGCGGGGTGAACCCCGACCGCGCGCTGGCTCTCGCCCGCCACGAAATCACCTGCACGCTGGACGACGTGGCCGCCGCGGCTCAGGCCCTGCTCAAGGACCGGGGGCGGCTGTTCATGGTGCACCGGGCCGAGCGCCTCGTCGATCTCTGCGCGGTGCTGCGGGCTCATCAGCTCGAGGTCAAGCGCGTCCGCGGGGTGCAGCCCTTCCCGGACAAGCCGGCCAACCAGATCCTGCTGCAGGCCGTCAAGCGGGGCCACCCCGGTGCCATCGTCGAGCCGCCCCTGTCGATCTACGCATCCCCCGGCGTTTATTCCGCCGAAATCAACGCCATTTACGGCACAGACGGTCCGACATCCAAAAGCACTGATTCATTCATCTAATGCCGTGCGCCGGCCTTTCCTGCCTGATAACACGCGTCGCAGACCGAATAGGGATCGTTCCACGGCAGCTTCGCGCCGCAGATGCGGCATCTGCGGTACACGCGCTTGGCCTTTTTCAGCCGGCGGATAATCGCGTCGGCCACCTCGGCCTTACAGCCTAAAATGTCGCGCTTTTCCTCGTCGGCGTAGGTCTCGTTTTCCCCGAGGCTGCGCTGGAGGTAATACATCAAATCGAGGGTCCGGTACTTTTTCTCGAGGCGGTCGAGGCCGTCGCCGGGCTGGTAGGCGACGCGCTCAAAGCCGTCTAAAATCGGGCGCCCCTTGTCGTAATTTTTCATCGCGTGACGCCACAGCGCCCACATGCCCAAGTCGTTTTCGTCGAAGGGAATGGTCACCGCGCGCAGCATGTCGGTCTTCGTGAGCTCGCAGTTCACCTCGAGCCACACGCACAGGTGGAAGGCGCGGGTCATGTCGGTCTTGAGGTAGAGCCCGTCGTCCGGCAGGCCCTGCCAGTCCTGGATCGTCTGGGAAAGGCGGCTGTCCATGTTCACGAGGAAACGCGGCATCGACACCCTGGCCTTTTCAAGGGGTTCGACCCCGGCGGCCAGCCCCTCCGCGATCAGGCTGCGGTTGAAGCTCGACGTGACGAGCCCCTTTTCGGCGAAGCCCCGGCGCCCGGCGCGTCCGGCGATCTGCTTAATTTCCGCCGGGGTCAAATCCCGGTGGCGCATGCCGTCAAATTTGTCGGTCTCGAGGAAAACGATGCGCTGAATCGGCAGGTTCATGCCCATGCCGATGGCGTCGGTCGCGACGACGACGTCGGTTTCCCCCGAGAGGAATTTCATCGTTTCGGCCCGGCGCGCGTCGTAAGGGAGGGCGCCGTAAATCACCGAGACACGCCGCCCCTCATCCTCGAGAATCGACGCGGCCTGCAGCACCGATTTTCTCGAAAAGACCACCAGCGCGTCCCCGGCGCGCACGTCCCGCGGGAAGACGAAGCCGCCGCCCTCCATTTCGAGGGGCGTCGCCCGGTGATGGGTCACCACCTCCCAGGTGTCGCCGCATTCCTCGATCAGCGCGGTAACCAGTGCCTGGGCCTCCGGCGCCATGCAGACGTGGACGGTCTTCGCCGCGATGCCGAGCACGGCCTGGGTCCAGGCCCAGCCGCGGTCCCGGTCGGCGATCATCTGGCACTCGTCGATGACGGCGACGTCGTAGAGCCGCTCTTCCGACATCATTTCGATCGTCGAGGCCATGTGCATCGCGCCGGGGATCAGCCGTTCCTCCTCGCCGGTGACCATGCTGCACGGGACGCCGTCGCGGTTCATGCGCTCGGCCTCCTCCATCGCCAGCAGGCGCAGCGGCGCGAGGTAGACCCCGGTTTCGGCCTGTTCACAGTCGGTGATCGCCTCGTGGGTCTTGCCGGAGTTGGTCGGCCCGACGTGGAGCACGAAGTGCCGCTCGACGCTGCGCGCCACCGGGAAGAGCTCGGCGATGTGCTCGGGGATCTGCTTCTTGATCAGCTCCCGCTCCCGAGAGCGGTTCTTGATGAATGGGTAGTGGCCGTTGTGTTCGAGCAGATCGATGGTCTCGCTCAGCGAAATCTGCGACGCCGCGAGCCGCTCGCCCCGATCGAGGGTTTTGTGCAGCCGCTTTTCGACGTGCTCGGGAATGTTGACCCAATTCCCCCGCTGGGAGACGTAGCGGGTCAGACCGTCGAGCTCGGGATTGGCCTGGGCGAAGCGCTGGCGCAGCTTCTTCATCGGCAGCGTGTTGTGCTTGAAATGAAAATAATCGTAGGGCGCCTTGCCGCTTTCGGCCCAAGCACGCAGGTCAAATTCGATCTGCGGCGTGATTTCCTGATCGCGGTGGCGCTTTTTCGTGTAAAGCCGCTGACTGACGAGCTTCTTTCTGAACACGTCCGCGGCGATATGCGCGGCGTCCTCGTCCGTCGGCCAGACCGCATCCCGCATCAACTGCTGCCGTCTTAAATTCTCTTCCGATTTTGCAAATTTTTTCCGTTGCGCTTTGCGCTGGTCCGATCGGCTCCGGCGCCTTTTCCTGCGTTTTTGCACCTGTTTTCCCCTTTATGTATTGCGTTTAAAAAAGCAAAAAAGCCGCACTGTTTTGGCAGTGCGGCTGTGTGTCGAATGCTTAAATTATGCAGTTTCCTGATCTTCCGCCAATTCCTTCTGGCGTTTTTCGGAAGCCTTGCGCAGACGATCGCGTTTGGCGATGTAGCGGGCTTCTTCAGGGCTGCCGTCCCACATGTCGTGTGCGACAGGTGCCCAGTTCTTTGCGTATTCCTTGGTCTTGGCGACGAGATCGTCAACCGGTTCCGGGCATTCCAGGTCAGTGGAGTGTGCGCCGGTCTTCTTGACCATTTCCGGCAGGATTTCCGGATTTTCCAGCATCGGGCACGGTCTAAGCATGTTTTCGTTGAACGGCTGGCCATCGTGATAAGCCATGAACAGCGGTGAGCGCAGCGCATCCAGCAATGATTTTTCGCGGATGTTGGAATCTGAATAGTGGATGAAGACGCACGGGTCGACGTCGCCGTTGGCGTTGATGTGCAGGTAGCGGCGGCCGCCGGCAATACATCCACCGACGTATTCCGCGTCGTTCTGGAAGTCCATTGCGAACAGGGCCTTGCGGTTTCTGTAGTCGCGGATTCTTCTGTGCATTTCAACACGCTGTTCCGGGGTAACCATCAGTTCTGGCACCGCGTTCACGCCGGTCGGCATGAAGTGGAAGTACCATACGAAGAGCGCGCCGAGTTCGATCATCTTGTCGTAATATTCTTCGGAGGTGATGGATTCGAAGTTCTGTCTCGTGTAGCAGCAGGAGAAGCCGAAAGGCAGGTTGCGTTCCTTCAGAAGTTCAGTTGCGGCGATAACCTTGTCGTAAACGCCGTTCCCGCGGCGGGCGTCTGTCGCTTCTTCAAACCCTTCGAGGGAAATCGCCGGGATGAAGTTGCCGACGCGTTTGATTTCGTCAGCGAAGTGCGCGTCGAGCAGGGTGCCGTTGGTGAAGGACAGGAACATGCAGTCGTTGTGTTTTTCGCAAAGCTTGATTAAGTCATCCTTGCGGACCAGCGGTTCGCCGCCGGTGTAGATGTACATGTAAACGCCGATTTCCTTACCCTGTCTGATGATATCGTCGATTTCGTCGAAGGACAGGTTCAGCTTGTTGCCGTATTCAGCAGCCCAGCAGCCGGTGCAGTGCAGGTTGCAGGCCGATGTCGGGTCGAGCAGGATAGCCCAAGGTGCGTTGCAGCCGTATTTGTTGCGGACCTGTTCCTGCTTGTCCCAGCCCACGAGGTTGGCGTTCATGAAGAAGTTGACGAAAGCTTTCTTCAGGACGTTGGGATCCATGTGGACAACTCTCTGTACAACCGGATGATACGGGTGGTTTTCGTCGTTGATGGCTGCGCGGATCGCATTTCTCTGACCGACGAATTCACCGTGTGCAAATTTATCAACCCAATTCATGACGCGAGGCAGGTTCTTTTCCGGATTCTTGGTTAACCAGCCCACAACACGTTCGATACCAAATTTTTCAAGATTATATTTAAATGATGCCATTTGTTTACTCACTTCTTTCAA
>OCTW013435731.1_pt1 | contig 24010 bp, 19 predicted proteins | sample 1539671 | NCBI WGS metagenome assembly OCTW01 (sample SAMN02144230, study PRJEB22623) | gut metagenome | biome: sheep rumen | host: Ovis aries | place: New Zealand | reverse complement strand
ATGCACACCGGCAGGGCCGTCGGTGAGCACGGTGGCAGGAATACCTAAACGTGGAATCTCAACGGTGATGCCGGCGGCTCCGGCCACTAGCTTCTCCTGATGGCCGAGCATGGCGCCGCTACCTACGAAGCTGTTGTTACCACCACCCACCAGTAGTTGGGCTTTCTCTTCAAGGGTCATGGCCTTGAGCACTTCGTCGATGTTGTCAGGGCGAAGTTGGGGTTGAGCATTTGTTGTCATTGAAAATGTGGCTGCTAATAAGCCGGTTGTTAGTAATCTCTTCATTGTTTTATAGGGTTTTGTTAGGGATGTTAGTTTTTTTTAGGGGGGGATAGGGGTTAGGGGAAGATTTTGAAATCGTAACCCTGATCGCGGAGCCATTGGATGCTTTCGGGCAGAGCCGTCCGGAGCTTGTCTATCGACTTCAGCGAATCGTGGAAGGTGATGATAGAGCCGTTACGTGCGTACCTTTTTATATTAGTTACCACGTCTTGGGCTGTCATCCATTTGGAATAGTCGCGGGTGACGAGGTCCCACATCACAATCTTGTACTTACGGCTGAGCCAGGCATACTGTGCCAGCCGCATCCAGCCGTGCGGCGGACGCACGTAGTGGCTGTGTATATAGGCGTTGGCCTTCTCTACGTTGTAGCTGTACTCCTTGATGGTGTGGCTGAGGCCGACGATATGGTTGTGGGTGTGGTTGCCCACCTGATGGCCCTCGTCGACAATCTGCTGATAGAGTTCCGGATACTTGCGTACGTTGTCGCCCACCATGAAGAACGTGGCCTTCACCTCAAACCGCCTGAGCGTGTCGAGGATAAAAGGCGTCGCCTCGGGGATGGGACCGTCGTCGAAGGTCAGGTATACGGCCTTCTCGTGACGGTCCATTCTCCAGTAGGCTCTCGGATAAAGCCAGCGAAGATAGATGGCGGGTTGCTCTATAAACACTTCTCTACCGGGTTATTAGAATACGTTCGGCTTATCCCTCAATGTCGCCGTCTTTGGACTGATAGATGCCCATCAGACTCTGCAACTGCTGCTCTTTCTTGTCGGCCTCTTCCTGGCTGACGGTGTCTTGCAGGTTCAGCAACTGCTCGAGGATGTAGAAGTGGATCAGACAGTCGTGCTGTGAGCTGCTGAAGCGCGTACCATCGAAGGAGAGATACCATACGAGATACTGGCAGGACTTGATCCAAAGTTCGTCGATGAGCATCTGGGCTTTCTTGTCCTGGCCGGTCAGGGCATAGCATCGTGCCAGATCGACGGAGCCGCTCTGGTAGTCGTGCGGGACGTTATAGGCCGGCAACTCCTTCTCGCAGCGGGCGAGCACCTTCTTCGCCTTGTCTTCCTGACCCTCGCTGATGAGGTTGGAGGCCAGTGAGGCAAAGAGCCGACGGTGGGTGTAGCACATGCGCATGACGGTCTCGTCGAGGTAGATGCCCTTCTTGTCGACACCGCCGAACTTGAACTTGTTCATCACGTTGTTGTAAGTCTTCTCGGTGTCGAAGTTCCTGGCGCCGGCGGCCTTGGTCGTGAACGGGGTGATGCGGTTGGCAAGACCTTCCTGTACGAAGTTGTCGCCAAGGTTCATGTAGTTCTCCTGGCCCACGGTCAGAGCCACGTAGATAGGACGGGTCCAGTTGGCGTTGGCAATCATCTCGAGCATCATCAGGTCACCCTTATAGAGGGCGCTCTTACCTGTGAGTGAGATAACCATGCGGTCGGGGATGGAGTCTGCCGCCATCATCATGCCGCTCTTGCGGACTGCCTCCTTGTCGATGGTGACATACACGGTGTCGGTGGGTATGACGTGGAAATCCTTATTGGTAGAGCGCACCCAGTACTTCAGGATGTTCTTCAGTTCGAACGGCTCGTCTCCAAACTGCTGGCGGGCCTCGTCGGGCTGATCCTGATAGAGTTGGAGCACCTGCTCTTTCAGCGTGGGCTCTATCTGTACATACTCATTAGTGCCAGCACAGTACTCCAGTCGGTTCCAGGTGATAGGCAGCGACGGGGAGTCATAGGCGGGGCGCACCATCTGGTCGATATACCAGTCGGTTTGCAGGTATGACAGGTTGCAGACGCGGGCATCGGTACGTACCCCTTCCGTATCTTGGTTGTACCAGAGCGGGAAGGTGTCGTTATCGCCATTGGTGAAAATGATGGGATTGCCTTTCTCCTGAAGGGTCATCAGGTAGTTCTGTCCGAAGTCACGGCAGGTATAGCGGCCGGAGCGGTCGTGGTCATCCCAGGTCTGCGAAGCCATCTGGATGGGTACCAGCAGGCAGGCGCAGCCGACGGCACAAGCCAGGGCGGTAGCAAATTTCTCACTATTCATTTTTACCTTCTCCCTTATAAACTCGATGATGGCAGCCACGCCCATGCCGCACCAGATGGCGAAGGCATAGAAGGAGCCGGCGTAGGCATAGTCGCGCTCACGGGGTTGCATCGGCGTCTGGTTCAGGTAGACAACGATGGCCAGACCGGTCATGAAGAACAGGAAGAATACCACCCAGAACTGGCGGATGCCGATGGGATCCTCTTTCAGGCTTCCATCTCCAGACTTCGTCTTTCGGGTGTACCATGCCTGCCAGAAGAGTCCGAACAGTCCGAGCAGCAGTGGCAGACAGTAGAATACATTGTGACCCTTGTTCTCTTTCAGTTCGTCGGGAAGCAGATCCTGGTCTCCCAGGCGGGCATTGTCGATGAAAGAGAAACCGGTGAGCCAGTTGCCGTGTTCCATCTCACCGTTACTCTGGATGTCGTTCTGCCGGCCGGCGAAGTTCCACATGAAATAGCGCCAGTACATGAAGTTACACTGGTAGGAGAGGAAGAAACGGATGTTCTCCAGTTGTGAGGGCATCTTTACCGTCATCGGCTCGCCGCAACGGTCGTAGGGTACCTCTGTGCCGTCGACACCTCCCATCCACGACTCATACGCTGCGGTATGACCGACATCGTACATACGGGGGAACAGCATGTTTTGGGCATACTTGTATTCATCCTTGGTGCGGACTACAAAGTAGGAGTCCTTCTCGTCGGCAGATGCTTTCTCCTTACGCTGATAGACGGGCTTGCCCTTGCTCATCACAGGGCGGCAGTACTTTCCGTCGCTCTCGAGCGCCACCTGCGAGGTGTAGGCCTGACCATAGAACAAGGGGCGCTGGCCGTACTGTTCGCGGCCCAGATAGTCACCAAGGGTAAAGATGTCCTCAGGTGAGTTCTGGTCCATCGGGGGATTGGCCGAAGAGCGGATGACGATGACGGCATAGGTAGAGTAGCCCACCATGAGCATCAGCATGCAGAGCAGCATCGTGTTCTTGGCACGGGCTGTCACCAGCAACTGCTTCTCCTTTTTATAGTTGAGTACAAACCAGAGTATTGCCAGAGCAATGATGCCGATGATGAATGCCGACCATCCCCAGCCATAGAAGGGAATACCCAGCATGCCGACGGAGAGTAGGAAGGCGATGTTCTGCACCTTCACGCTGTGCTTCTGTACCTGCGTCTCATAGACAGCCCAGATGACAGTGCCTATAAGCAGGATGATATAGATGATCTCACCAGTATTGAACGGACAGCCAAGCGTGTTGACGAAGAACAGTTCAAACCATCCGCCGACAGTGATGATGCCTGGCACGACACCGTAGAGTACGGCGGCCAGGATAACCACAGAGATGCCTAAGGCCACCAGTGAGCCTTTCAGGTTGGCATCGGGGAAACGCCGATAGTAGTACACCAGACCGATGGCCGGCACGCAGAGCAAATTGAGCAGGTGAACACCAATAGAGAGTCCGGTGATGTACATGATGAGTATGAGCCAGCGGTCACTATGTGGCTCATCGGCGACATCCTCCCATTTCAGGATGAGCCAGAAGACAATGGCTGTCAGAGCCGAGGAGTAGGCATATACCTCACCCTCGACAGCGGAGTACCAGAACGTGTCGCTGAAGGTGTATATCAGCGCACCAACCAGACCGGAGGCCTCGATGGTGATGAGTTTGGGCAAAGTCAGTTCGCTCCAGTCGGCTATCAGCAGGCGGCGCGTCAGGTGGGTGATGCTCCAGAACAGGAACAGTATACATGTCGCCGACAGCAGGGCACTCATGATGTTGACCATCTTCGCAACTTGTGTCGGGTCGCTGGCAAACTGCGAGAACAGATTTGCCGTCAGCATGAAGAATGGTGCCCCAGGGGGGTGGCCTATCTCCATCTTATAGCCTGTGGTGATAAACTCCGGACAGTCCCAGAACGAGGCTGTCGGTTCGATTGTGGAGCAATAGACGAAGGCTGCTATCAAAAATGATAACCACCCAAGGACATTGTCCACCAGTCTGAATTGTTTCATCTGATAAATATCTATTTAACGTTAAATATCTTCATTAATGCGCTGCAAAGGTACGAAATTATTGTCAATTGTCGATTGTGAATCATCAATTATTTACTATCGCTCTACATTTATTAACGTTATATGAACAATCCTGCACCGTAGATGAGAACGATGTAACGGAATATCTTGCCCAGTGTGATGGCAATGAAGGTGATGACAATATTGGAGCGCATCAGTCCGAGAGCAATGGTGATGGCGCTCCCCAGAACGGGGAGAAAGGCGAAGAATCCCATCCATGCGCCGTGGCCGGCCATGAAGCGATGAGCCTTGTCGAGGTCTTCTTTCTTTACATGAAGATATTTCTCTATCCACTCCATCCGTCCCATACGCCCAAGACAGTAGTTGACGATGCTTCCCAGTACATTGCCGATGGTGCCATAGATCATTAGTATCCACGGGTCGAGTCCTGTTGCCATGAGTGCCACCATCACTGCCTCGCTGGAGAAAGGAAATACGCTGCCGGCAAGGAAAGCCGCCAGCAGCATCCCCCAATATCCGTATTGTGTCAGGAAGGAAATGACGATATCCATAGGTTGACGGCAGTGATAAGAATGAGCGCGACGGTCAGAATGATGACCATCACATTGGATATCTTCGAATTGGTTAGTGCCCAGTAGTGACCTATCAGCGGACTGGTGGCGAAAATAAGCATCCGGCAGGCCAGCTCGTTTTGTGGTTGTAGAACGAGGAGCGCTAACGAGAAGAACCCAAGCGTGATGAAGCCATAGTAAATCTGGCGTACACGGATCTTGTCGCGATAGCTGCTGTGAATGAAATGGATGCTGCCGATAAACAACATGAGTGTGGTGAACGCGATGACAAGCTGGTAGGGCAATGGGATCGATTCAAAACCGAAGGGGAACTGAAAGGCTTCGTGAAAGGAAAAAAGTCTGGCGATGGCGTGGTAATCACCGCCTTTCTCCCACATCAGCCAACCGCTCATGAACCAATAAGGCGTAATCAGTCCTAATAGGGAGGACAGGAAGGTGCGCCATGAGAGGGAATAGACAATGACCCGCATCATCAACCATATTAGAGGCAGATAGAAGATGACATGGGCATCGAGCATGGTGGCTATGCCTAACAGCAGGAAAATATAATAAGACTTGCCAACGGTCGTGTTGTCTTGATAGCATTCGGTGAGAAGCATGAAGGCTGCAATGCAGCAGAGTTGTTCGATGCCACCCCTCCATGACGGGAAGAGGCAAACGGCAGCGCACGACAGGAAGATGAAAGCGACGGAAACAGAACGGCTGTAGATGCGTATCAATAGGTTCAGGCTATTGATGCGCATGACCAACAGCGTGGAGAGGATGAAGCAGGCAAACTGCACCCACCAGCCGTGCTGGAACAGACCGGCCAACACCCATATAGCTGCTCCGTAGAGCATGGCTAATGGGAGTGTGTGGCGGCTCTCAGCAATCTTGTTCTGAAACCTTTTCACTCTTTATCCCTTGCTTCTTATAGGTCAGCGCCGATGTCACGACGGAAATACTTGTCGGTGAACTGAATCTTCTGCGCTTCCTCGAAGGACTTCTGTAAGGCCTCAGCTTTGTCCTTACCATAGGAAGAGACGGCGATGACGCGTCCGCCGGCAGTAACCACCTCACCGTCTTTCATGGCTGTGCCACTGTGGAAGACAATACTTCCCTCGACCTGGTCGATGCCGCTGATGGGATAACCTTTCTTATAGGCCTGAGGATAACCGCCGCTGACGAGCATCACGCAGACGGCAGCACGGGGATCGAATTCTATAGTGCGCTTGTCAAGGTCGCCTGCAGCAACACCCTCGAAAAGGTCTACAATATCGCTTTTCAGACGAAGCATCACGCTCTCTGTCTCGGGATCTCCCATACGGCAGTTGTATTCAATCACCATTGGCTCTCCCTTCACGTTGATGAGGCCGAAGAAGATGAACCCCTTATAGTCGATGCCCTCGGCAGCCAAGCCCTCGACGGTGGGGCGGATGATACGGTCTTCAACCTTCTGCATCCACTCTTTCGTGGCAAAAGGTACAGGAGTGACGCTGCCCATACCACCCGTGTTCAGACCCGTGTCGTGCTCTCCGATGCGCTTGTAGTCCTTTGCCTCTGGCAGGATCTTATAATGCAGACCGTCGGTAAGCACGAAGACAGAGCACTCGATGCCACTGAGGAATTCCTCGATGACCACCTGTGAAGAGGCGTTGCCAAACATGCCGCCGAGCATCTCTTTCAGCTCCTGTTTCGCCTCGTCGAGGGTGGGGAGTATCAGCACGCCCTTTCCGGCGCAAAGACCATCAGCCTTGAGCACGTATGGAGCCTCGAGGGTCTCGAGAAATTTCAGTCCTTCCTCCAGATGCTCGCCGTCGAAAGTCTGATAACGGGCTGTGGGGATATGATGTCGCTGCATGAATCCTTTGGCAAAGTCTTTCGACCCTTCGAGTACGGCACCAGCCTTCGAGGGGCCGATCACGGGTACGTCCTTCGTGCGTGGATCGGCCTTCAGGTTGTCGTAGATACCCTTTACGAGAGGATCCTCAGGTCCGACGACGACCATGTTCACATCGTTGGCCACCACAAAGTCTTTGATAGCGTCGAAGTCGTCGGCCTTCATGGGGACATTCTCGCCACAGTTGCTTGTGCCGGCATTGCCGGGGGCGATGAAGAGTTTCTCACATTTGCTGCTTTGGGCGATTTTCCAAGCCAGGGCGTGCTCACGACCACCACTGCCTAACAATAATATCTTCATATTCTATAAACGATTTACAGATTTACATTTTTATTTTAAATAGTCTTCGAAATACTGGGTGATGCGCTCATGGAGATGAACACTGGCATGACCACGCATATTGTGCTCCTCACCGGGATAAGCGAAGAAGTCGGGTTGGGTACCAGCTTTGATGCAGGCGTCGAGGAACGACAGACAGTGCTGAGGCACTACGGTATTATCGTTGTAGCCGGTGATAATCTGCAGCTTGCCTTTCAAGTCCTTGGCCTTGGCCAGGAGGGTGGTCTTGGCGTAGCCGTCGGGGTTGCTCTCCGGGGTACCCATATAGCGCTCTCCGTACATCACCTCATACCATTTCCAGTCGATGACAGGTCCACCGGCCACACCCACTTTGAAGACATCGGGATAGTTGGTCATTAGCGAGATGGTCATATAGCCGCCATAGCTCCAGCCGTGGACGCCAAGACGAGACATGTCAATATAAGGCAGGGTGCGCAGATAGTCTACGCCTTTCATCTGATCCAGCATCTCAATCTGGCCAAGTTGATGGAATGTGGCCTGCTCAAAGTCGCGTCCACGATATTGACTGCCACGGTTGTCGAGAATAAAGATGATGTAACCCTTCTGGGCCATGTAGGTCTCCCAGCTGCGAGAGGCCCAGTGCCAAGAAGCCTGGATGTTGTTGGCATGAGGCCCGCCATAGACGTAGATGACCGTAGGATACTTTTTCTTTGGATTGAAGTCTGATGGCTTCACCATTCTATAATATAAGTCAGTGACACCGTCTGCTGCTTTGATGCTGCCACATTCAAAGATGGGCTGTTGGTAGCCTCTCCAGGGGTCGTCGGCCTCAAGAAGGTTTGTATGGCGTGGATTCTTCTGGCTGATGTCTATGACATCAATGACTCGTGATCTCGTCGGTGTGGAAAATCTGTCGACAAGGAGATTCCCAGAGGGTGACAACATGCCATTATGAACACCGTCGGCGATGTCCAGTTGCTTGATTTCTCCTTTCATGTTGACGCTATAAAGGCGGTGCTGAAGGGGATGCTCTTTGTTGGCTTTGATGATGACGGTCTTCTGCTTCTTGTTGAATCCCAGGACCTCCAGAACCACCCAAGGTCCGGTGGTGAGCTGACGAATCTTGTCACCCTTGCTGTTGTGGAGGTAGAGGTGGTTATAGCCGTCTTCCTGACTTTGGCGGATGAAGAAATTGCCGTCCCACGGCAGGAACAGGATAGGGTTGAGGGGCTCCACGTACTTGTCGCTGGTCTCTTGGTACAACTCTGCCAATTTCTCACCCGTCACGGCATCGTAGGATACCAGCCGGCAGTCGTTCTGGGCCCTGTTCAACTCAAACATATAAATGGTCTTGCTGTCTGGACTCCAGGCGATGTTGGTGAAATAGCGGTCTGTTGGATCGCCTGCCTTCAGATAGATAGTCTTATCTGTCTGTAGGTCATAGACACCGACGGTCACCTGATGGCTTGTCATGCCTGCCATGGGATATTTGTCGGGTTCATAGGAGGCGCTGCGGGGGAAGACGTCTACCTGAGGGTAGTCTGTCACCATGCTTTGGTCCATGCGATAGAAGGCTAGGCGCTGACCGCTGGGACTCCAAAACGTGCCTTTCTCGATGCCGAACTCGTTGCGGTGGACGGACTGCCCATAGACAATCTCCCGAGAACCATCGGTAGAGAGTTGGTGCTTCTGTCCTTTAGCATCCACAACGAAGAGTTGGTTGTTTGCTACATAGGCCGTAGCCTTGGATGCTGCATTCCAGTCGTTGGCCGTCTGTTCCGAGATGCTGTCCTGCCAGACCACCTTCTTCTGTTTGAAGTCCACATAAATGACTGCCTTGCGGTTTCCCACCTGTACGACAGGTTTGTCTGGATAAGGGAAGGTAGCATTCATCAGATGGCGCACATATTTCAGATCATCGCTCTCAGCCCATTTGTTGATTTCGTCGAGTGTGAAGAGCGTTGTTTTCTTGCCTGTTTTGACATCAATGGTGTAGCAGGCTTCCACATCGGTCTGAATCAGTTGGTCTCCCCACCATGTGAGCCACATGTTCTTAGGCTGCATATTGTGGTAATTTGTACCGCCAAAGTTCAGGTCTTCGAGGGTGAAGAGTTTGTCTTGGGCAGACAGTGGGGTGGAGAGGGTAGCCATAATCAGGGATGCTAAAAGGACATTAATCTTCGTCATCGTCAAACCTCCTATTCTTTTTGTCGTATCCTTTCCCTCTTGTCTTAGGATTCTTTCCACCTCTGTCGAAGCGATCTTTCTTGTCTCTTCTGAATTTCTTATCATCACGGCCTCTCCTTTCATCCCGAATTATCCTTTCATCCCCATCGTCGCGATTCCTCCGTTCATTCCGGGGCTTGCGGTCGCTTAACTCATGACGGTGGAAGGTGAAACTGCGAATGTCGCCTTCCTCGTTCTGCTCTGCTTCTTCAAGGCGCTGCTTGAACTCACGCTCTTTCTTGAAGCGGTGCTTTTGAGCCATCTGCTGCTTTTCATCGTCGGTCTTCACAATGCCGCCATCATGACGGAAGTCCTTCAACTTGCCGTCGAACATCTGATATCTGCGGAACTCACACTCCAGACTGCCATTATAAAGAGGAATCTTAATGCTGGGTTTAAGGCCGATCTGCTCGAAACACTCCTCACGATAGGATAATATCCACGCATCGTTACCTTTGAACTCATGCTTCAGTCGCTCGCCAATCATCTTATAGGTTCCTAACAGGTCGGGGGTCGAGATGCGCTCGCCATAAGGAGGATTGGTGATGATAATGCTTTTGTTGGCAGGTTGGCTGAAGTCTTTGAAATCTTGCTGACTAACAGTGATTACATTAGACAATCCAGCAGCTTTCACGTTCAGAAGGGCGGTGTTAACAGCCTTTATGTCAACATCATAGCCATAGATGTGATGATTGAACTCCCGTTCCAGACTTTCATCATTGTAGATATCATCGAAGAGGTCGGCATCAAAGTCGGGCCACTTCTCAAAGGCATATTCTTTGCGGAACAGGCCTGGCGCCATGTTCTTGGCGATGAGGGCCGCCTCAATGAGGATAGTGCCCGAGCCGCACATCGGATCGATGAAGTCTGTGTCACCTTGCCAGCCCGACAGGAGAATCATGCCAGCGGCAAGGACTTCGTTCAGAGGCGCCTCGACACTCTCCTGACGGTAACCGCGCCGGTGGAGAGACTCACCGCTTGAGTCAAGACTCAGGGTGCATTGGTCTTCGGCAATGTGCATGTTAAGGCGAAGGTCGGGGTTAGCTACGGAGATGTTGGGCCGTTTGCCTGTCTTCTCACGGAACTGATCGACGATGGCATCCTTCACTTTGTATGACACGAACTTCGAATGACGGAACTCCTCAGAGAATACCACCGAGTCGACGGCAAAGGTCTTGTCGTCGTCCAGATATGTTGTCCAGTCAATCTTCTTGATTTCCTCGTAGACGTCATCCGCGCTCTGTGCCTTGAAATGGCGGATGGGTTTCAGGATCCTGATGGCGGTGTGCAATTGAAAGTTGGCACGATACATCAATTCCTTGTTACCTGTAAACGATACCATTCGTCTACCTATCTTTACATCATTAGCCCCCAGTTGGGTCAGCTCTTTCGCCAGTACAGGTTCCAGCCCCATAAACGTTTTGGCGATCAATTCAAAATTCTGTTCCATTAATAGTGCTTCTTGCATGTCCGCTTGGAACGGACAATGTGTGGAATTCTGTGTGCAAAGATAATATAATTTGGCCAAAAAACAACGTTTTTGACTGTTAATCAAATAAAAAACGTTGCTTTTTTCTAAAATTCATCATGATATGTGATATGTTTCAAATTAATTTTGTACTTTTGTGGCAAATATGACAGTTATGACCAGTCTGTTGTTATATGCTCATACAGAGAGTATGTGGATGATTGTCCTTCAATGGGGAATCGGTTTACTGCTACTGATTTTCCTGCTTGTATTGATCTTTGTTCAGCGGCGTACAGGGAATAGGTTGAAGGACGAGTTGGATGAACTTGACAAGATTAGGAAAGGCAACGTGGAATATGACTTTATCCTCAAAGCCATGAAAATTGCCGTGTGGCGCTTTGATGCAGAGACCAAGAAATTCTTCTTTGAGAAAGACTATCGTGATGGTCATAACAATTATGTGCCTGCTGCCGATGAGAGTATTCATGATACGTTGGCTACTCTCGTTTCTGCCGATGTGGACCATGTGACCAGGGCTTTCAATGATATCTGTGAGGGTAAGACCGATTTATATCATCAAGAGTATCAAGTGTTAGACAAGCTTTCTGGGACATCTTACTGGGAAGAAAGCTATGCAACCATTGTAGAACGCGATGCTGATGGTAAACCGACAAAAATTGTTGGAACGTCTCAGCGGATAGATGAGCGTAAGGAGTTGATGGCATCACTCGTTGCAGCCAGGAACAAGGCGGAGGAGAGCGACAGGCTCAAGACGGCCTTCTTGGCCAATATGGGTCACGAGATCCGTACGCCGCTGAATGCTATCGTTGGCTTCGCCGACCTGTTGCCGGTGGTGCAGGGCGAGGAGGAGCGCAACCAACTTATTGCGGAGATCCAGAGTAATAACCAAAAACTGTTGCATATCATCGACGGACTGGTCAGCATGTCGAAGATAGAAGCTGGTGCAAAGAGCCTGTTAATGGCTCGTGTCGACTTGAACAAACTGCTCCAGCAGATGATTGACACCTATCAGCCTACTACCAATGTGCCTATGACACTCCATTGTGGCATGGACCAACTGCTGATTGAGAGCGACCGTGACAAACTGGTTGAGTTGATTGATAATCTGATACAGAACGCCGTGAAGTTTACTACAGTGGGAAGCATCGGCGTTGGTTACGACCTGAAAGAGAACAACCATGTCCATATTTGGGTGACTGATACTGGAAAGGGAATAGCCGCGACAGACCAACAACGTATTTTTGAGCGCTTTGTCAAACTGGATGAGTATATTCCTGGTACCGGCCTTGGACTCTCTGTGGCAAAGTCGCATGCGCAGAGCCTTGGCGGTAAGATGGGGGTAGAGTCAGAGGTGGGCAAGGGCTCTACGTTCTGGGTAGACCTGCCTTTGGCATAGTTTTTAGTTCCTTTTGCAACTTTTCTTCTGTTGACATCGTCTAACGAGTAGAAAAGGAAACTAAAATTGAAGAATGATGAAAAAGATGAAAAAACAAAATCGTGTGTTGACGGCAGGTATTATTATACTTGCAGTAGTGATGGGGATGACATCCTGTATGAGTGCATGTAAGTCAAGTACTATCCTTTCAGGGCCGACGGTGTCTGAAGACAGGCATCTGAATGGTTTTGAGGAAATTGAGATTAATGGTAGTCCTCGTGTCTGTTATGTTCAGGCCGATAGTTTCTCTGTCCGGGTAGAGGGACCGCAGGAGGCTGTTGACGATATCCTTACCGAAGTACACGATAAAACCCTTGCTATCCGTAACCGTGGGAAAATAAATCTGGTAAACTTCTCCTATGGAAGCGATGACGAGCTTGTCGTTTATGTGGCATCGCCTGATCTGACGGGGATCCGTTTGAACGGGTCGGGTGACTTCGAAGCCAAAGGCCGTATTGATAGCGATAGGATGGACGTCACACTTCGGGGTTCAGGCGATATTGAAATAAAAGATATAATCTGTGACCGCTGTGAACTGCAGCTGATCGGATCTGGTGATGTGTCTATCGGGAATCTGGATGCCATAGCCGTAGCTGCCACGCTTGTCGGATCGGGCGACGTTTCCCTGGGGCTGTCAAATGTCAAGGATACGCGGCTGTCGCTGAAGGGCTCGGGCGACATCGATGCAAATTTCAAGGAAGGCTGTGGCAGCGTCGATTGTGAGTTGCGTGGTTCAGGGGATATTTCCCTGAATGGTGCCGTTAAAAAGTTTACACAGCAGAAGTCTGGCTCGGGTGAGATAGAGTATCATCGCCTGACAGTGAAATAATAATCGATAAAATATATTAAAATGTTTCGGTTTCTCATAATAAATGACTACTTTTGCCGAATTATTAAGGTAAACCGTTAGGGAAACCGGATGAAATATGCAGTGATTGCCGCGGGCGAAGGCTCGCGGCTGGCAAATGAAGGCATTACGACACCAAAGCCTCTGATAGAGGTGAGTGGTGAGAGGTTGGTCGACAGACTGCTGAGAATCTTTGAGGATCAAGGAGCTTCAGAGGTAGCAGTCATCTGTAATGAACAGATGGCTGCGGTCAGGACTCATCTTCAGGCTGTCCAGCAGAAGTATCGTCTTCCGCTGAGGCTGGTCGTGAAGTCTACTCCCAGTTCCATGCATAGCATGTGGGAACTGAGGCGGTGGCTCGGCGACAGCCCTTTTGTGCTCACTACCGTTGACACGATCTTCCGTGAGGAGGAGTTTAAGGTTTTCGTACAGACCTTTGGCGCACTTCTTGAAGCAGGTACCATTGATGGAATGATGGGTGTTTCTGATTTCATCGACGATGAGAAGCCGCTCTATGTCAGCACTGCTGACGACTTGTGGATAACAGCTTTTCTTGACCAGTGTGACAGTCCGCGATATGTCAGTGCGGGTATCTATGGCTTGACACCTCGTTCACTGACCACACTCCAAGACTGCGTGGAGCGTGGCGAGCAGCGTATACGGAACTTTCAGAGGGCACTCCTGCGTGATGGCTATCGTCTGAAGGCATGGCCGTTTTCGAAGGTACTCGACATCGATCACGTCAGTGATATTCAAAAAGCAGAGGCTTTCTTGCGAGGATGAGGATACTGGCAGTCAGCAGAGCGGTGCGATTTTCGCCAAACGCTGTGGAGCGCGACAAGGCGATCTTCGAGGCAGTCATCCACAGACTGCAACGGCTGGGCAATGAGGTCTGTCTGCTGAGTGAAGACAGACTGGAGTTCCAGCACCGCCCGGCCCACATGGAGCCGATGGCGTCTCCGGACTTCATTCTCACGATGGCCCGCGGCCCTGAGACGCTTAACTGGCTGAAGTCGTTTGGCGTCAGATGCATAAATTCGCCCGAGAGTATCTCGAACTGTTCGAGGAGTTATCTCAATGCCGTCATGGAGCGTATCGACATCGCAGCCGCCCCAAAGGAAGGCCCTGACGGTTACTGGCTGAAGCGGGGTGATGCGGCAGCCCAGACGGCAGCGGATGTGGTCTTCGTGCAAGACAAGGCACAGCTGCAGACTGCCATCTTGGCAATGCGCCAGCGAGGCATTACCGACTACACCGTGAGTGCTCATGTCAAGGGCGACTTGGTAAAGTTCTACGGGGTGGGGCAGGGTGACTTCTTCCGTTGGTACTATCCCACGGACGATGGTCAGAGCAAGTTCGGTGATGAGCGTCGCAATGGCCCGTCCTGTCATTTCCCGTTCTCCGTCGAGGCCTTACAGCGCGATGTACAGCGGCTGGCAGCGGCAGTTGGCGTTTGTGTCTATGGCGGTGATGCTATTGTCAGGGCCGACGGCTCGTTCTGTCTGATCGATTTCAACGACTGGCCGAGTTTCTCACGCTGTCTTGAAGAGGCTGCCGATGCCATCGCCGAGTTAGTAATAAATAGTAAATAAGTATAATAGTAGTTGTGGCAACATTTAAGGAGTTATTGAGGGTTTCATTCAAGTCTGACGATACAGAGGAGTGGCTCGACGTGTGGTTTACGCGCCCTATCGGCCTTGTCTTTGCTCTGTTGTGGAACAGGCTCGGCATTCATCCGAATGTCATCACCATCGTGTCGTTCTTCTTCGGAGCGGCTGCAGGATGGATGTTCCATTATACCGACCTCCTGCATAACCTTTATGGCGTGGCTTTACTGATGCTCGCCAACTTCTGCGACTCTACCGACGGCCAGATGGCCCGCCTTTCGGGTAAGAAGACGCTCTTGGGGCGTGTGCTCGACGGTTTTTCAGGTGATGTGTGGTTCTTCTGCATCTATGTGGGCATCGTCGTGCGACTTTGGCCGCAGACGATTCCAGGGACTTCCATGCAGTGGGGCATCTGGGGTTTCATGCTGGCTGCCGTCGCCGGATTCTTGTGTCATGCCCCGCAGAGTTCGCTGGCCGACTACTACCGTCAGATACATCTGTATTTCCTCTTGGGGAAGGAAGGTAGCGAACTCGATAACAGTGCGCAGCAGCGGCAGATATTCGACAATCTGCCAAGCTCGAAATGGTTTGAGCGGCTCTTCCGCTATAACTATGCCAACTACTGTCAGAGTCAGGAGCACCGCACACCTCGCTTTCAGGCCTTCTTCCGCGAGGTGAAGTCGCGCTGGCCCGATGCTGCCGATATGCCTCACGACTTGCGCGATGCTTTCAGGGCAGGTAGTCTGCCGCTGATGAAGTACACCAATATGCTCACATTCAATGTCCGTGCCATCACCATCTACGTGACGTGTCTGCTCGACTGTCCGTGGGTATATCTGTTAGTAGAGGTTATTATATTAAATATAATGTACGCGTACATGCACCGTTCTCACGAACGGCTGTGTGACAGTTTATATCGAACGTATCTGAAAGTATGACGGCTGGCTATATCTTTGACTATGGTGCAACGCTCGACACGGGCGGACAGCACTGGGGACGGGCATTGTGGCATGCCTATGAGCGGCATCATGTGCCTGTAAGCGAAGCCCATTTCCGTGAGGCTTATGTCTATGCAGAGCGTACGCTTGGCAGCCAGCGCATCATCATGCCAACAGACACTTACCGGACGACCCTGGAAACGAAACTCCGTCTGCAGTTGGATTATTTAGGTAGTCATTCTCACCGCTCTCCGCTCACCGCTTATCTCTCCCCGCTGTTAGAAGACCTCTATGCCAGTACCAGAGAGCAGACGGCCCGCAGCCGTGATGTCTTGCTGCAACTGAAGGCGCAGGTACCCTTGGCGCTTGTCAGCAACTTCTATGGCAATCTGCATGTCGTGCTTCGCGAGTTTGGCCTCGATCAGCTGTTCTGTGCTGTCATCGAGTCTGCCGTGGCGGGTGTCCGCAAACCCGACCCTCGCATCTTCACCCTTGGTGTCGAGGCGATGCATTTGACTCCTGCGGAAGTGACGGTAGTGGGCGACAGTCTGGAGAAAGACATCATGCCTGCCCATGAGGCCGGCTGTCACACCGTCTGGCTACGGGGCGAGGGCTGGACATCTGATTCTCAGAATAGAGAGTGTCCCTTTTGTGAGACAATCGACTCGCTCGATGAATTATTGGAAATGATTAAAACAAGATAAGAAATGAATCAAACAAGCGTTAAACCAGCCGTAGGTAAGCTGGGCATTCTGGTAGTTGGCAACGGAGCCGTTGCCACGACGTTTATGACGGGTGTATTGATGACTCGCAAGGGACTGACGAAACCTGTGGGCTCTATGACCCAATATGATAAGATCCGCGTAGGGCGAGGCGCATCCAAGCAGTATCTGAAGTATGCTGATATCGTGCCCTTGGCCAGTCTCGACGATATCGTCTTTGGCTGTTGGGATGTCTATCCGCAGAATGCCTATCAGTCTGCCGTCTATGCCGAGGTGCTGAAAGAGAAGGATATCGAGCCTGTGCGTGACGAACTCGAACAGATTGTGCCCATGAAGGCCGCCTTCGACCATAACTATGCCAAGCGGCTCAACGGCGACAATGTAAAATGCTCAAAGCTCAATGCTCAAAGCTCAATACCAACGAGGTGGGAGATGGTGGAACTGCTTCGCGAAGACATCCGGCAGTTCAAGCGCGAGAAGGGCTGCAGCCGGATGGTGGTGCTCTGGGCCGCTTCTACAGAGATCTATGTGCCTGTCGAGAAGAGTGTGCATTATCACCTGGCTGATCTCGAGGCAGCCATGAAGGCCGATGACCGCCAGCATGTCGCCCCATCGATGTGCTATGCCTATGCCGCCCTCTCCGAGGGTGTGCCCTTCATCATGGGTGCCCCGAATACCACGGTCGACATCCCGGCCATGTGGGAGCTGGCAGAGAAGATGCGCCAACCCATCGCTGGCAAGGACTTCAAGACGGGTCAGACGCTTGTCAAGTCTGGCTTCGCACCCATCATCGGCACTCGTTGTCTCGGACTCTCCGGCTGGTTCTCCACCAATATCCTCGGCAACCGCGACGGCCTTGTGCTCGACGAGCCTGAGAACTTCCGTACCAAGGAGGTGTCGAAACTCTCTACGCTGGAGACCATCCTCAAACCCGACGTACAGCCCGACCTCTACGGCCATGGCAACGATGAGGACAATCAGTACTATCATAAGGTGCGCATCAACTACTATCCCCCTCGTAACGACAACAAGGAGGGATGGGACAATATCGACATCTTTGGCTGGATGGGCTATCCGATGCAGGTGAAGATCAACTTCCTCTGCCGCGACTCCATCCTCGCTGCCCCGCTTTGCCTCGACCTCTGCCTGCTCTCCGACCTGGCAGCCCGTGCCGGGCGCTATGGCATCCAGCGGTTCCTCAGTTTCTTCCTCAAGTCGCCGATGTACGACTATACGCAGGGTGAGGAGGCCGTCAACAATCTCTATCAGCAGTACACCATGCTGAAGAACGCCATCCGCGAGATGGGCGGCTACGAGGCTGACGAGGAGATCGATTGATCTTGTTTACAGTTTACGGTTTACAGTTTACGGTTTACGGTTTACAGTTTACGGTTTACGGTTTACAGATGGTCATATTAGCTGATAATCAGGATATCACGAGGGTGGGGATGATGCATGTCTGCGACAGCCTTGGCGAGCAGACATACCGCCAGAGTGCTGACAAGACAGAGCTGATAGAGCAGCTGAAGCAGTATGGCGATGCGATGGTGGTGCTCGACTACACCCTTTTCGATATCAACGATTTCGAAGAGCTGGAGATCCTGCACGAGCGCTTCCCACGGGCAAGGTGGATCCTGTTCAGCTTCGACCTGTCGTCAGACTTCGTGCGTCGGGCCATTGCCCTGACGCCGCCCGTGAGCGTGCTGCTCAAAGACTCGCCCCTCTCCGAGATACGCGACTGTCTGCGCTATGCCGCCCGTGGTCAGCGCTTCATCTGTCAGCGGATGGCAGAGATCCTGCTCTCGCCGGCTCAGGACCGTATGGCCGAGGATGTCTGCCTCACCCGCACCGAGACGGAGATCCTGAAGGATATCGCCCTCGGCATGACCACCCGGGAGATTGCCCAGAAGCGCTTCTCCAGCTTCCATACCGTCAACACGCATCGCAAGAATATCTTCAGGAAGTTGGGCGTGAACACCGTCCACGAAGCCACCAAGTACGCCCTTCGTGCCGGTCTCGTCGATTCGGCGGAGTATTACATATAAAAAAGCCAAGAGTGTCATCACGACAGTCTTGGCAAAATTTTCTAACTAACTTATTATCAACTATTCATTACTCATTCTGTTTTGCTGGTGCAAAGGTACATACTTTTTCTCATATAATCTATATGATGAAGCAAAAAAATCACGTAAACGTTTGCGTCGTTCCGATAATTTTCGTACTTTTGCAATCGTAAATCACAAATTGATAGTTGAACATGGCAACTGGTAAACGTCGTATATCTTTGAAAGACCTCGCCAAGGAGCTTGGTGTGAGTATAGCAACCGTCAGCCGGGCCCTTCGCAGTTCGCCTGAGATCGGACAGGAGATGCAGCAGCGCGTCAAGGAGCTGGCCCGTCGGCTGAACTACCGTCCGAACCCCTTTGCCCAGAGTCTTCGCAAAGAGGCGCCCCGTGTCATTGGCGTCGTCGTGCCCAATCTTGTCACGCACTATTATGCCGCCGTGCTCGATGGCATCGAAGAAGAGGCTGCCAAGAGCGGCTACAGTGTTATCAGTGCCAACACCCATGAGCAGCGCGAGGCCGAGGTGAGGGCCGTCGACAACTTCATCAGCCTCCATGTGGAGGGCATCATCGCCTGTCTGTCGCAGAACACCACCGACTACAGCCACTTCGAGGAGATCTCCCAGATGGACATCCCCCTTGTGTTCTTCGGGCGTACCTGTCTGCCAGAGCTTTTCTCCAGCGTTACGGCCAACGGTGATGTCGCTGCCCAGGAGGCTACCCAGCACCTCATCGATACAGGCAGCCGCCGCATCGCCTTCATTGGCGGTCCCAACCACCTCGACATGGTGCGCCGCCGCAAGCATGGCTATCTTGAGGCCCTGCGCGAGAACCGCATCCCCATCGAGCGCGAGCTCGTGGTCTGCGAGCGTATCGACTACGAGTGGGCCCTCGATGCCGCCACCCGCCTGTTGCAGCGTGACGACCGTCCCGATGCCATCCTCGCCTTCAATGATATCATTACCTTCGCCGCCTTCACCGCCATCAAGCAGTTAGGGCTCCATATCCCCGGCGACGTCGCCCTCATCGGATTCACAGACGATGTCCATGCCAAGTATGTCACCCCCAAGCTCTCTGCCATCGAGGACCAGTCGCGCCTCATGGGCCAGACGGCCTGTCGCCTGCTGCTGAAGAATATCGGTGGCGACCGCAAGATATACCGAGAGATCGTTCCCCAAAAGGTCGTCATCCGCGAGACCTCCGCCCGAAAGAAGCCCTCACATACAGGTGAAGAGATTCTGCCTGGGTCATAGCAGCCGTCATACCTAAGTACTGTCCCCGTGACTACTGCAATTTTAAGCATTTTAACACAATTTAAGGGGGGTAACGCTCGTTAACAAAATAATTTGTAACTTTGTGGCCAAATACTTTACTAAAGTATTAACTCATAATTATTAGTTTATGACGAAAAAGAAAATTTATGAGAAGCCCTCGATGCAGGTCTTCAAGTTGAAACAACAGCCGCAGCTGCTGGCTGGTAGCGTTGGTGACATTCCTGGCAGTGATCCGTACACACCGAAATCAGATCCATTCTCATTCTAATTCACACAGTGTAGAACCAATAAAAATGAAACGACAATGAAAGCAACAAAGATTTTCATGATGGCTGCACTGGCTCTGACATTTGCCGCTTGCAGCAACAACGACGACAACGATTTCGCCCAGCAGCCCGCAGAACAGCCTGCTAACGGCGAGATTACCATCACCGCAACTCTTGATGCCAACGACGGTGCCTCAACCCGCGCCCTGAGCATCGATGGCAGCAACATCGCCTCGACATGGAAAACTACCGATGAGTTTGCCATCCTTTACAACAACGGAACAGAGAATACCAAGAGCATCGCCACGGTGGATAAGATAGATGGAACCACCGTTACCATCACGTTCACCATCCCCGCATCGCTGGCCAGCAATACCCCTTGCACGATAGTCTATCCCGCATCGGCTGCCAAGGCTGACAACACTGGCGCTGATGTTGCCACAGCACTGGCCACGCAGGACGGCACCATCGGGAACTGCCCCGAAGTGCGTGTAGGTACAGCCACCATCGACAAAGACAATCACAGCCTGAACAGCGTGACGAAGCTCGACGCACAGAATGCCATCTTTAAGTTCACATTGCAGGATCTCAGCGCCGCAGCCAAGAGTGCTACGGAGTTCAAGGTCAGCGATGGCTCTGGCAACGTGATTACCACCGTTACGCCTACCTCTGCCTCTGGTGAATTGTATGTAGCTCTGCCCGTCATGACAGTCGGAACCTACTGGTTCAACGCCACTATCGCCGCCAAGCCCTACATTGCCAAGGCAACCATAGCAGTTGCAACCGTTGCAGGCAAGTACTACCAGACGACGGTGAAGATGGCTACCATCGGTGACGTGATTCTTTCTGACGGCAAGTTTGCTGTGGCTGGTACTGCAGACCAGTTGGCAAAGATCGCTTATTTGGGCAATGATGCTGAAACTAGCACCACTTACAACCACGGCCTCGCCTTGGCTCTGGCGGATGTATCCGGCACAAAGACTTGGTGTTCTCAAAATAACAAGACTTGTTTAGTTACTCAATATAATACTAGTACAAAGTTCAATGATCTGGCTGGTATTGCCAATACCGATGCGCTTGTACGTCTTTCAGGTCATACTCATGCTGCAGCCATTGCAGCCAGAGACTACAACAACTACGGCATTCATCCCACAGGTACAAGCGCCTGGTTCCTGCCGAGTGCCGGTCAGTGGAATAAGATGATTGGTGCTACAGGTCTAGGTCTTAATAATTTGGGCTTGCAGAAGTCCGCAAAATACTGGTCGTCTACGGAGAGCCTTGCCGGCTTCGCGTGGAACTTCTATTACTACTCCAGCAACGACTATTGGAGCGACGAGGGTAAGAGCAGCGACATCCGAGTTCGTGCCTGCCTCGCTTTTTAACCTATTTATCGATTTACCAATTTATCTAGATCACGGGGTCGGTTCTACTGATCACCTAAAAAGATAAACTCAGATCAGAGATTTTTTGATCTGTTCCCCAAAGATGAGAATAGAGAAACGGAAGTCAGCAGCTTCCGTTTCTTCTTTTGTTATCTCAACCGATTGTTGTCTTAATAAGGTATTATCTATTGATTTCGCTAGCTTTTAACTTTTCTTTATTTTTTCCCCTTTGAAATTAACGACGGATGTATTACCTTTGCACACGAAATCTGTGCGAACGGATTTAACGTCGTTTTCGGATAAATAATTTATTAAAAATATAGTACATGACAACAAACAAAAAATCCCCTCCTCTGAGATCTAGTCATTGGGACAAGAGGCACCTGGGGTATGGGTGCCTGTCCCTTCTATGACTATTTTGGTGCCCGATGCCAGAAAGGCCATCTTCGGCATCGATAATAATTCCGTGTTGCCAAGAAAGTCCATTCTCCGTTATACAAACTTGACGATACAATCGATACAGATTGGCTCTTCTGTTATTGTATCAATAAAAACATTGGCAGGATGCATGTCCTCAAGTGCCATACGTCCAGAAATGTAGTTTACGCCCTGTCCATTCCAATTGTCTTGAAACCCCTTTGCGGCAACCATATTGTCAATTTCCTCCTTTGTTGCCAATCGCAGACAGTTCACGTATGGCTGCGTCAAGACAATGCGCATAAGTCCGTCACCATCACGAGTAAAGCCTATCACTTTCATGGCTGTTTCTGGAAAGAGATAGTTATGCAATGCAATGGCATCAAGAGCCTTTTGTGTGGTTGAATAGATGGAAGTTCGTTCTTTTACTACCGACGTGTTTCCGTCTTTATAATAAACCTTTGCTTCCGCGCCCTGAGCTATCATTGGGCCAAACTCCCCTATGAGAATTTGCTCAGAGTCATCTTCCCATAAATTGGCAGCTCTGGCCCATTCCTCTATCAGACGTTCTTGCAGTTCATCTATCTCCCAGTTTGCTGGGCTTCCTTCGCAGCCTTCAGCATGGCGACTTGCTGTAAGGCTTGCTGTCGCGTAGCATGCGACGATGGACGCCCCAATGAGAGGCGTACCTCCCTTGCTGAATCCTGCATGCTCTTGTAGATTGAATCTAGGAAAATCTTCTGTCCCATTCTTTATGTCGTTTACATATTTGTCAATTAGCAGAAGTGTTGACTCACTGAACCCCTCTGTTTGTATTGCCACAAATATTCTATTCAGTCTGTCCATACTTCTTCACACTTTTCTCTGCAAAGATAAGGAGATATCCTGAAACTTCCAAATTTTCGGGCATTTTTTTATTCTTCAGCAGAAAGTTCATCGCCCATGCGGTACTTGATTCGTAGTTCTTGCTTGAGGCAAGCGGCAGAGCCGAGTGACACAAAAGGGTCAGACCCTTTTGTGTCTTTGCCGAAGTTGAAGAAGTCGGGAGCCTTTAAGAAGGATCTACAGGTTTCAGATACCAACGTACCGTCCAGCTAAGACTTTCACCTGGAGCCAAAGCGGTATATGCGCCTTGACTCTCTATTTCTATATAGGTCTTTCCCTGATTCACATATACCTGTATCTCAGCTTCGCCAGGTGCAGCCTGCTCTGGAGTCAAATCGGCAAAGCGTTTGGTAAGCACAAGCCCATTAGCTTCATAGCTCAGCCAGCCTTTGCCGTCGGCATTCACCTTTCGGTTCTCTGGCGCCTCGTCAGCTTCGTAATAGGCCACGCCATCCTTATCCTTAAAGTCCAAAAGACCAGCAGGGCTAATGCTCTCCACAGGTGCCTCGAAACTTATCACACCCTCGTTGGGCACTCGTGTTATTTCCCAAGGAGCCACCTTGCGCACTTCGTTACCTTCATTGATAATCGAGTAAGTGATGACGAATGCATTATCAGTCACATCGGTTGCAAAGCGCTTCACAATGCGTAGCTTCAACAGTTCCGACACCCGACTGGTCATCACCAGCTCGCCATCCTCTTCAGTCACCACGTAGCTATCCTCATCTATTTCGGGCACGGGCGGCCAGAACCAGTCCTCCTGCGGACTGGTCCAAAATGTACTACCAGACGAGTATGGACCTTCCAACTGCGAAAGCACCTCTTGGTTGCGATATTTGAACGACGTAATCCTAGCCCCATGCTCAGGGTTAATCATCATTGCCAGGTCGCCCATCTTCATCTCAATTTGTTTTCCCGGTTTTATCTGGGGGTTGTCGACATTTCCCTCACATGCCGTCAAAAACACGCTTACGCCGTAAAACACAGCCGCGCAAGCAATTAATCTAATTGAATGGGTCAATGGGCCAAGGGACGGTTCTCCGACCCGCTTTTTGAGATACTGCAATTTACTATTCATTCCTTTCTTTATAAATCTAATACGTAATACGTGGGCAAAGATACAAAATATCTTTCAAAACAGCAAGAAAATGATCGTATAATTCCATTCAGACTACCAAATACCACTATTTATGTTTCGCCAATTATTCGGCTTGTGACACAAAAGGGTCAGACCCTTTTGTGTCTTTTCATCAAAGTGGCAAGGAAACTGGCTTGCAGAGCATATGCCGTTTTAAAGACGAAAGCAAGATATGCGCTACCATAAAGGTAACATCACA
>OCTW011605135.1_pt1 | contig 24011 bp, 9 predicted proteins | sample 1539671 | NCBI WGS metagenome assembly OCTW01 (sample SAMN02144230, study PRJEB22623) | gut metagenome | biome: sheep rumen | host: Ovis aries | place: New Zealand | reverse complement strand
TAGTCGTTTGCGCCCTTCCTGGTGTTCTTGATGGTGACGCCCACGCGGGCCTTCAGGACGGTTTCGTCGGCTTGCAGGATGCCCACTTCTTCGTTGATGGCGAGCATCACATTGTTGTTGTTGCTTATGTTGAGCGGATTCGGGTTGGTGTTGTAGAGATACATGGCCGCATTGGAGCCCGCTGTGTTGCAGGCCTTGAAGTCTTTCCCGCTTTCAGCCCACATGTCATTTATGTTGTCCTCATACACCATATATATGCCATCCTTCGATCCCACGCTGTTGAAGTTCTCCGAGTCGTTCTTCTTGGTCAGCATGAGGACCGGGTAGTCGTCGTTGATGGGGCTGGCCATGGTGCGGGTCCAAACAGAATAGCCAGTGTTGTCGGCGACCCATGCGTTGAGCGAGGTCATCAGCCCGCCCGAAAGCGTGTTGTTGTTTTCGGCGGAGATGTAGGTGGTAGGAGTATCCTTGCTCGACGAAGCGGCAGTAAGTTGATGGTCGCGGTGCTTGAAGCCGTATTTGCCGCTGAAACGTTGTGTAGCGGTGTAGTTGCCGTGGCCGGAGATAGTGCCATTGCCGGCTTTCTTATAGACCGATTTCCCATCTGGCGCATAGCAATATTTGATGTTATTCGTGTTGTTGGTTCCGGCAAACCATCCGAACACGCTGTTTGTGCCGTCAGTAGGTTCGTCGCCTTGCAAGCGGCTGTAGCAGTTTTCGACCGTTCCGTTGTTTTCGCCCACGAGGCCGCCGATGTATTTGTTTTCATTCATGACATAATACGGGCTTGTTGTCGCGTTCGGGAACTTCGGGTTGGCGAAGCTGTTGAAGAGGTCGCATTTGGCAGATCCTGATACACCTAATTGTCCTACCAATCCACCCATGTAATCCACCGTTCCTATTATATTTGGCATGGCCATCGAGGAATGGATGACGGTGGGGTGCTCAGTGGTGCCTTCGGCTTTGCCCACGAGGCCGCCCACATACGAAGTGGCTTTGTTCGCAAGGGTCACGTCGATAGTGGCGCGGGCTTCGCTGGTGCTGATGGTGGCGCCTTGCTCCACCAATCCGGCTATGCCGCCAACATAGTAGGTATTGCTGGCATCGTTGGTCCTGAACGACGAGGCATCGACGAAGGTGTTGTAGACATTGGCGCCTTCTTCGAGGTTGCCGAACAAGCCGTATTTGACCAAACTTGAGATGTAGCGGCAGTCGATGCCTTTGATGACGTGGCCTTGGCCGTTGAAAGTGCCTCGGTAGCCCAATTTGTCGTTGTCTGTCGTATTGTCAAGGTCGCGGAAGATGGTGTTGATGTCGTCGTCGACCTGACGCACCGACCCGATGGGCACCCAAAGGTATTCGGTCATGTCGAGGTCGGCTTCCAAAACGGCCTCCAATGTAGAATAGTTTTCATTATTCGAGCCGTTCAGCCTGTTCACGTTGGCCGAGAACCAAGCCAAGCCTTTTTCGTCCTTGATGTGCCAGAGGCCGGTTCCAGCGTCAATTGTATAATGGCTGTCGTCTTGTTGAGCTAACTCGTGTCCGTACATGTCGTAGAGGGCAGGGTCATATTTCACTATGGGCGTGGTCCAGCAGTCCCAGAGGTAGATGAAATCGTTCCTGAAGGGTTTGTCGTCTTGTCTGGCATGGATGGCGATATAGGCTCTGGCATCGTCGAAGATGGAAGCGTTGGCCGCATCGATTGAGTTCATTCGTCCCGTGATGGTGTTCATCCATTCCTCGGTGTTGTGCTGATTGCCATTGCCATACTCATAAATGCCGTATTCCAAAAAGTTGAGGTTGTCTAAATCTTGGTTCTCTTTCTTTGCAGTGGCAATGACTGGAATCTTGCCTTTGGTCACGCTGAAGCCGATGTGCGAATAGTTTGTGTTTCCATCATTGGATATGTCTGACAACAAGGCAATGACACGCGTCTTGCTGTTGTCGGGTGTCGTGTAGTCGGAATAGGCGTTAAAGTAGCTGTCTGCCTGCTTGTTGGTGGTGTAGGGCAGGAACACGTTGTTGCGGAGGTAGTAGCTATTATTGTAATTGCCATTCGTGTATGCCGTTTCCGTGAAAGCGGTCATGGCGTAGTTTTTGTCGACGATGAGGCGGTGTGTGCCTTTGGCATCGTCGATTTTGTCGCCCACATAGAGCTTGCCGTCAAGGTAGATGCCGGCACCGCCGCCAGTGATGACGGGGTTGCCGTTGGCGTCTTCGGTGAGGCTGAAGTCGGGCGTATGGTTGCCATTCACCTCGCAGATGCCCTTCATGTGCATGATAGCGTCTTCTCTTGTTTGGTCGCCGTTTTCGAGGTAGATTCCACCGCCGTTGCGTGTGGCTTCGTTCAGTTGGATGTTGCCGCTCGAGAAGCTGATCTTTCCGCCTTTCGCAATATAGACGCCGCCGCCATCTAATGCCGTGTTATGGTCGATGGAAGGGAGTCTGTTGTAGGAGAAGGTGCGAAGCCGACCGTAGCTTGTGCCATGCGCGTTTGTCGCATAGGCACGCACATAGTAGATGGCATCGGCATTTAAGTTTTCGAGTGTCGCACTAAACTGGGTGCCAACAGCTGGGGATGTGGCAGGAATGGTGGTGCCAGTATTGCTGGTGGCGTCATAATCCGGTCCGATGGCGCTGTACCAAATGCCTGCCGCAGTGATGGCTGCGTCACCTTGGTCAGTCACTATGCCGCACGCTGTGGCAGTTGTGGCTGTGACATTGCTCACGACGCCGGTTTCCACGGTAGGAGGTTGGTTGTCGCGATGGGTGATAGGTTCGTCGTCCCAATCCCAAGGCTCGCGGGCAGGGGCGGGATAGATGTCGCGGGGGCGTGACGAGGTCCTTCCTCTCGGTGTGAAGTGCGCCACCAAATCGCGGTTGTTGCCCGACACGGTGAAAGTGTATGAAGCATCGGTTGAAACCTCCGTCCCGCCTTCTGTCCAGTTCGTGAAGGTGTAGCCTTCGGCTTCGGTGGCCGTCACGGTGCATTCTGCGCCATCGCCGTATGTGCCACCACCGCTTACTGTGCCGTAATTGGCATCGTCGGTCGAAACCGTAATCGTGCGTGAAGTGCCGAAGTAGGCTTCCAATGTCCTGTTTTGGTCGCCAACGGTGAAGGAGTAATTGGCTTCAGTCGAAACTATGTCAGAGCCTTCCTTCCAATAAATGAAAGTGTAGCCGCTGTTGGCCGTGGCCGTCACGGTGCAGGTGGCTCCCTCGCCGAATGTGGCACTTGAACCTCCATTCACGCTTGCAGATCCTTGGGTCGTGTTGTTTGAGGAAACCGAAATGGTTCGGCTCGCTCCAAAGTTGGCCGTCAGGCTGACAGGACCGGAAACGGTGAAAGTGTAGCTATGGCCTACTGGCGTATCGCCTGTTGCGTCCATAATGATGTTGCCAGCGTCATCCGTCCAATAGAGGAAAGTATAGCCTGTTTCAGCGGTGGCAGTCAAAGTGCATGTTGTACCAACTTCATAATTATCTGCGCCCGAAACCGAACCGGTATGTTCAGGGTTAACGGTTGCACTTACTATAGCTTTGAAGTTGGCTTGGTAGGTGTGGTTGCCAGCAGTCGGGGTTTCTGTCAATGGGTTGCTTGAACTGTGTGACGCATTGTCAAGCGTCCAATTTTCGAAGTGCCATCCATCGTTTGTGTGGGCTTCTACTGTTATTTGGTCTGTTCCGTTCCATCCGCCGCCAGCGGTGAGTCCCGCCTCATAGCTCACCCAACCAGCTTCTGTTGGGTTGGTTGTGCCAATGATGGTGTATTGCGTGGTGTTGAATGTGGCATCAGGGCCGTAGGCGATGTTGCTGCCTGTGGCTATGGTGTAATCATACCCTGAGCCACTGGTACCGTTCCTGTTGATGGCATAGGCGCGGTAGTGGTAGGTTTGGGGATTTTCAGGATTATAAGGCGTAAGTCCCGTCACGTTGAAACTGAACGGGCGCGTGGTGGAGCTGGCCCCAGTGATGTTAACATCACTATAGTTGGGATTAGAAGGATCGTAATTGGGGGTTGGGTTTTCGCTTGTTCCCCAGCACACGCCGTATTTGATGAGGTAGTGTTCAGTGTCGCGGCTGGCGATGGTGCCTCCGAGCGTTGCGCTGGTGCTGGTGATGTTGGCTGCCGGGGCTGTCTGCATCAGGGGCAGGGTGATGAAGGCCTTTTCGTCGGAATACTCGATGTCGTCCAACGAGTAGACTGGGTTGTCGGGGTCGGTCAGGTCGTCATTAGGAGTTTCGGTGCTGGCATAGGCACGCACCCAATATCTGGTGTTGGGGAAGCGTTGCGTCATATTGGTGGAGCAGTTCACAGCTGCATTACCCGTGATGGGGTCTCCCGTGTGGTCCGTGAAGTGGGTGTTGGCCACGTCGGAGTTGGCGCGTGTGGGGTTGCGGAAGGTGCTCCAGCACACGCCGTAGGTCTTCACATTGTCGGTTGCATCGTTTGAGTAGGGCCTAACGGTGTATTGGCCTGAGCCATTGCATTGCACATTGTCATCGACGGAGACGGAAGACAATCCGCTCACGCCGGTCAATGCCACCGAGGGATGGTCGTAGTCTGTCGTGAAGCTCACGGCTTGGCAGGTGTGGGTGCCTGCCGAGTTGGTGGCGTAGGCTTGCACATAATAGGTGGTGTGGGCAGTCAGTAGGTCGTGGTTTGGATTGTCGAGCTCGACCGAGAAGGTGTTGCCGCTAAGATTGGAACCAGGAACTGATGTCGCATTGGTCATGCTTGGGTCGGTGCTGTATTTGATGCCATAGGCGGTGATGCTGCCTCCGCCATTTTCGACCGAGCATTTGATGGTGGCCGAGGTCTTTTGAATATTGTCTACCGAAGTGATGACCACATTAGGCTGCATGATGGGCAGGGCAGTGAAGTTGTAGTCGTTGCCAAAATTATAGTCGTCGTCGGAAGTAGGATTGCTTACGTTGGTGCCGTAGGCTTTCAGGTAGTAGGTGGTGCCAGGCTTGAGGTTAGTGAGTTGAACGGTATAGGTATAAGGATAATAGATTTGATGTTCTGGGTCGTTTGGGGTAGCATTATTGGAAGGAATGAATGCACTGGTGTAGGTGTTGGCCGGATTGGTTTCCGTGTAATTGTCCAAATGCACACCATATTGCGTTGTTCCGTGATACCCGCTATAGATCTGGCAGGTGATGGTGGCCGAGTTTTGCGTGATGCCCGAAATCCCGATGGCGCGCACCACAGGGATGTCGTAGAGCATGGGCGCCACGTGCTGGGTGGCCGCCGTGATGCTGTAGTTGGTGATGTCTGAAGCGGGAGTCACCACGTTTTCAACGGTGGTGGCATAGGCCCTCACATAGAAAGTGATGCCGGGGGTGACATCCCTATAGGTGGCGGTGAAGGTGGTGGTGCCCTGCGTCAGTGTGCCAGCTATGGTGTGGTCGGAGACCAATTCGGGGTCGTCGTCGCGGCTCCACACGAAGCCGTAGCCCTTTATGACGCCTTGTTCCCCGAAAGTGGTGCCGGTAGGCATGGTGAAACTGGCCGTGGCCACGATGACGCCATTCTCGATGCTTGTGGTGACGGTCACCAAGCCGTTGCCCATGTCGGGCGTGTCTTTCAGGGTGGTGAATTCCACTTCGTTGCCGTAGCCCGTTTGATCATTTTCGTTGGTGGCGTAAGCCTTGGCGATGTATTTGGTGTTCGCATCAAGGTTCGTCAGGTCGACGGTGAAGAACTCCGTGGTTTCGGTGGAGGGTATCAATGTGAAATTGGCATCGCTTGCTTTCTTGATGGCAACGCCTCTTACAGTGATGGTTGAGCCTCCGTTGTCCATCACGCGGCCACTGCCTTGTGCGCTGTTTTTGGTGATGTTGTTCACCGAGCCTGAAATCACCAAGGGCTCACTGTCGGAGAAGGTAACGAACTCCATCGTTTGGCTTTCGCCTGTGATGACGTTGCCGCCCGTCGTGTAGCGGAAGAAGGCCTTGGCGGTGTAGGTGGTGCCAGGGTTGATCATCGAACTTGGGATGGTGATGCGCTCGCAGGCAGGCTCGCCTTGGGTGTAAGTATAGCCGTTTGTTGTTCCAGCCGACGAACCATAAATAACTTGGGTGGTTTGATCTTCTGTGGCTCCCCAAACGATGCCATGCTCCACATTGCTGACATTATTGCCATATTTCCCTTGGTCGACAAGGTGGTAATGGACGGTTGCCGTTTGACCGCCAGTGACTCTTTTCACTTCCGAGTCAACGATGAGGACGATGGGTACGGGGTTTTCTTCGCGCTCGTGGATGTTGAACAGGCCGCCGCCGCTATACACGCCGCCGCCTTTGCCGCCGTTCTCGCTTTTGCCTTTCAAGGCGGTGTTTTGGCCGATTCTTCCGGCCTTCATGTCGATGTTGCCGGTGATGAAGATGCCGCCGCCGTTGCCGTTGAGGGCGGTGTTGTTGGTGATTTGGGCGCCGTTGATGCTGATGTTGCCAGCCTGGTTGTTGATGCCGCCGCCGTCAACGTGGGCCGAGTTGTTGTCGACGAGCGAGGCTTTCGACTGGTTGGAGCCGTCGCGGGTGGTGCTGGGGCCGATGGTGATGTCGCCTTGGTAGGTGAAGATGCCGCCGCCGCCGCCGCCGCGGGCTTGGTTGCCGATGACGTCGCAGCCGTAGAGGAGCATGTCGCCCGAGTGGTTGTCGATGCCGCCGCCGTTGATGTTGGCCTCGTTGTTGAGGATGTTGGAGTAGTGGGCATAGATGGAGCCGTATTTCAGGTAGATGCCGCCGCCGCGTCCGGTGGGGTCGGTGGCGGTGCCGTCTTGGCCACGGGTCTTGTTTTGCACCATGTCGGAGCAGAGCAGGCGGATGGTGTAGCCCAAGCTATGGTCGACGTTGGTATGGGGGCCTTCGCAGAAGATGGCGCCGCCGTTGCCAAGGGTGGCGGTGTTGTTGTAGATGGTGGCGTGGCGCACGTCGACGCGGCCCGTGTGGTTGTTGAACGCGCCGCCATTGAACTTGGCAATGTTGTTGTAGACCTTGGTGCCATGGTTGAGGGTGGGGTTCAAGTTGGTGGACGGGAACTGGAACAGGTCGATGTCGCCCACGTTGGTGTAGGCGCCGCCGCCGTGGCCTTCCTTGGCGGTGTTGTTCGACAGCATGCCGCCATAGATGATGATGTCGCCCGAGTGGTTGTTGGCGCCGCCGCCGTGCAAGGTGGCGGTGTTGTCGTGGATGAGAGCGTTGTAGGCTATGATGGTGCCCGCGTTGGCGTAAAGCCCGCCGCCGCGATTGGCCTTGTTGAAGGCCACCTCGATTTGGTCGTCCTGCTCTTTCCTATTAATATAGATGATGCCTTCGCGCGTGTCGATGCCGCCGCCGTTTTTGGCCGCCTCGTTGTAGGTCACTTTCGACTCGATGCGGGTGATGTTGCCCGTGGTTTCCACATAATCTTCAATGTCAATGTCGCCCAAGTTGGTGTAGATGCCGCCCCCGCTGTTGCTGGCCTTGTTGCCACGGTCGGTGTCGCCGTCGGCTGCGTTTGCTTTGTAGTAGTGGTCGCCACTGGCGCTGTAGGAGCTGCCGATGAAGCAGCCGTTCACGTCGATGCTGCCCGAGTGGTTGTTGATGCCGCCGCCGTTCCATTTGGCGTAGTTGTTTTGGATGTTGACGTCGGTGATGGTGATTTTGCCTTGTTGCAGGTACATTCCGCCGCCGCAGCCTGCTGTCACGGTGGAGCCAGTGCCGTAGTCGGCACCACCGTTTTTGGCGCTATTGCTGATGAGGTCGGTGTGGCGCATGGTGATGTATTCGGCGTTGGCGTTTTCGCCCATGCAGAAGATGGCGCCGCCGCTGCCCGTGGTGGCTTGGTTGTTCTTGATGATGATGCGCTGGGTTTTTTTGGTGCCGAAAATGCGGATGTATCCTTTGTGTGTGTTCAGTCCGCCGCCGTTGATACCTGCGGTGTTGCCGATGATTTCTGAAGCGAAACGCTCATCACGGGTGGCATTGATGTCGATATTGCCTTCTTCGGTGTATACGCCACCGCCGTTTACAGTAGCAGTGTTGCCATTGATGGCACCGTCAATGACGGAGACTTTCCCTTTTTGTAAATAAATTCCGCCACCCGATCCACCAGCCTCGTTGTTGCCGATGGTGACGCGACGCAGACGGATGTCGTATTCCCAACTTTGTGAATTTAAGGTACCTCGGCAATAGATTCCGCCACCATTACCGCCTAAAGCCTTGTTATTAGTGATTTCGATATGGTTCGACTGGGCGCCGCTTTCTGAAAACGAGCCGTATACAATCAGTTTTCCGTTGCCCGTGTAAACGCCGCCGCCATGCTGTCCCGCTGTATTGTTGGAAATGCTGGAGCGTATGCCCGTGCCGATTTCGTTGGGGTTGATGCTCACGTTGCCACCACCCAAATACATTCCGCCGCCGCTGCCATTCATGGCTTTGTTATAACGGATGGTGGTACTCAGCATGGTGACCGAGCCGGAATAGACATAGATGCCGCCGCCTGAATCGCCGGCTGAGTTGCCCAAAGTTTCTGTACTGCCGCCGATGATGGCACCTTCCATGTTGATATCGCCATTACCGAGGTAAATGCCTCCGCCCAAGCCGCTGGTGGCTTTGTTTTTTTGGAGGGTGGGCGAATATGCGCCTACCCTCGATTCGTTGGTGATGGTCACCGAGCCGTTTGCCAAATAGAGGCCACCGCCCGAGCCCGAGGCACTATTGTTGTCGATGGTGGAGTAATCGTAAACGGTAGTGGAAACCTTCGAGGTTGCATGGTTGTGTGTATATTCAACCGGATGGGCATTCACATAGATGCCGCCGCCGTCGCTGCCCGAGTTGTTTTGGATTTTTATCTCTTTATCACCGTTGATTTCGCCAATGACAACTTTGATGTCCTGCGGCTTGATGTCATCAATGTTAACATTAAGGTCAGTAGGCCACACACTGGTAGTTATACTTAAAGGATCATAATCGCTTGAGGTGATAAGTGCCACGCCGCCGCCCTCGCCGGTACCGCCGTTGTTGCTCCATGTCTTGTTATTTTCGATAGTTCCCTGATAAAGGTAACAATTGGTGCCGTAGAAAGTGCAGTTTTTGTGTCGGGTGATGCACACGCCGCCGCCTTGTCCCGAGCATCTGTTGTCTTTGATGGTGCCGCCATTCAGCACAAATTCCACCCGGATTGGCTCTAATGGATTAAGAAGCCCTCCTTCTGGGTCGAAGGCATAGTAGGCAACATTTGAGTTACTACTCCCACCAGGGTGAATTTGTTCGCCGCACAGCATGATGCCGCCGCCGTTGCCGTATGACTTGTTGCCGCTTATCTCAGAGTTTTCGTCCATTGTGAGGATGCTGTGGCCAGGGTCCATCTCGGTGGCATCGACGAAAGTGCCGTAGAAGATGCCGCCACCGTCTCCCTTTGCTATGTTGTTGAGTACCTTGCATTCTATGAGGGACGCCGGTCCCCTGAGTTGCATGCCTCCGCCCACGCCGCTGTTCCAATTGTTCTGGACGATGTTGTTTTGAATGAGCATGTTGTAGGGTTCATGGTGTCGTATGCTTGGACCAAGGTTGTTTTCCATTTTGCAATTGGTCACTCTTACGGGCGAGCGAAAGTTGGAAAGCGTGCGGATGACTCCATTTGTTGAAATGGTCGTCCCTCCCGAATTCGTGGTGGCATTGCCGTTGAGGCAGTAGCAATGGTCGAAAAGGCAATGGTCGATTTTTACATAGTTGTTTTGTATCAAACTTCCTTTCGTACCTTGCATTCGCACAGCGCAATAGCCTGAACCTGCTGCGAGTTTGGTGAAGTGGCATTGCGTCAATGCAACCCTGACGCCAGCAGCAATGTCGGTTTGGGTCATGATTTGGATGCCAGCGGTGGAAGTGCTACTATTAGTGGCGTAGTTCTGCAAGGTAACCTTGGTAAGCGTAAGCGTACCTTGCTGCATCCTGAACGGCTGACCTCCGCCATCCCTATCGAAACGATGGATAATGCCCCCTTCCTCCAACCTGACTTTTCGGTTCGCGGTGTCGGTAGTGATTTCCACCATTTTGGCTGCACCGCCGTCTAATACGAAGTTCCCGCTCCAATGCGAAGATGCTTCGTCGAAATTATCCGGATCGTCGGTCGTGATGTTTTCAGGTTTTTTCCCAAGCACAGTGATGGATTTGTTGGCTGGGTCGGTATTGTAAGTGGCCATGAGGAACCATGCCGTGCCACGCGCCGCGTTGGTTTTCAGGGTGGGTTTGCTCGGTGTGCAGGCTGTGCAACCGTCGGCAAGTTGCAGCGTTATGGAAGCATTGCTGCCGCTCACGTTGAACTGCCCGGTGGAACGGACGGTTTCTGAGGTGTTGAAGATGATGGTAATGTGAGTGTTTGTGTTAGCTGTAACATTGCCGAGGTAGGTGTAATTGGTGTTGCTGCCATTACATTTAAATTGGTTGCCACTTCCTGTGCTTGTCAAGGTGTAGGTGCCTGTTGTTGATATTTCAAGCGTTTGCGCCCAAGCCATTCCGCTCGTAAGCATCACCATCATGGCGATCATCAAAAATCGGTAAAGTTTTCCGTAGTTCTGCATTGTTGTTTGTTGAGAAAAGTATTTCATTGATTTGTTAGTTATTATTCAAAATTATGGTAAGTGGGATGGCTCCCAAAAAATTATCTGCGAAATGAAAATGCCTTAGGCAAGCCCATTGCTGGTTGGGCTTGTCGGAACAGGTTGGGTCGTGGTTGCCCTATGCCTTGCATTGCGTGCAGCGCGGCTGGGGCAGGTTCAGATTGGTGACTTGTCGTAGTCGTGTTGTAGTAATGTAACGCATTCATTTTGCGCATGATAAAATGTTTATTTGTATTGCTCTCTTGCCCCTTGGCCTCACGGTTTTTGGAGCCGTTGAAATAATCTGCAAAAATAGGTATTTTTACCTATCAATCAACACTTTACGTAGAAATATTTCAAGTATTTTGCACTGGTGGTGTAAATTGTTGGTAATCAATGAGATATAAAATCTTATTCGGGTGAAAACAGGTGGTCTAAGAGCACTTCGTCAAGTTATTTTCCGTTCAGCGCTGCCTCGGCCTGCTTGATGGTGCCGCGCTCGCCGTTGACGAAGGCCACCACGAAAGCGTCCTTGTAGCCCATGGCACGCAGCTCGGCTTGGCGCTTGGTGGCGGCTTCCTTGCTGGTAAACCTTCCCGAAATGTAACGGAACGCGCCGTTGTATTCGTAAACCGAAACCTCCTTCACGCCGCTAAAAGCCTTGTCAGTGGAAGCCACCTTCTTGTCGCGGCTGGCAAACTGGACGGCGAAATAGGTGTCGCCCGTAGCCGCCGACTTTGTCGCTTCGGGCTTGGCGGCGGTGTGGTTCTCGGCCTCAAACTCGCGCTTGTAGTCCTCGAAGGCGCGATAGAGTGCCAAGGCCATCTGCGTCTGCCCCTTCTCCGAGTTGAGGAACTGCTCTTCCTTGGCGTTGTTGATGAATCCAAGTTCCACCAAGATGCTCGGCATGGCGGTCTTCCAAAGCACGAGGAACCCCGCCTGCTGCACGCCACGGTCGTGGCGGCCCCTGGCGGCAAACTGCTTCTGCACCTTGTCGGCGATGTCGAGGCTCTGCTTTTGGTACATGCTCTGCGACAGCGAGAAGAGGATGTAGGCCTCGGTGCTGTTGGGGTCGAAGTTGTCGTAGGCGTCTGTATTGTCTTCCAAGAGGATGGAGGCGTTTTCCTTCTTTGCCACGGCGAGGTTCTTCTCGTTTTTCGACTCACCCATCACGTAGGTCTCCGCACCGTTGGCGGTGGTGGTGCCCTCGGTCGAGTTGACGTGGATCGAGACGAACACGTCGGCGTTGTTGCGGTTGGCAATGGCGGCACGTTCGCTCAGCTCGATGAACTTGTCGGTCTTGCGCGTGTAGACCACCTTCACATCGGGCATGTTCTCTTCGATGTAGGCCCCAAACTTCTTGGCCACGGCCAGGTTGATGGCCTTTTCGGTGGTCACCTTGCCCAAGGCGCCCGTGTCCTTTCCGCCATGGCCCGCGTCGATGACGATGGTCTGTATCTTCTCGCCCTTCTGGGCCAAGGCGAACAAAGGCAGCATAAAAATCAAGAGCAAAACACCAAATCGGGAAATCTTTCGTTCTATCATAGTAAACCGGAATTAAATTGAACCATAGTTCATAAAGTTCATTTGTTTATCTTTGCAGCGAATTTCAAGCGTACAAAAGTAATCGTTTTCGCATTGACAAAACGCACGGCACATAAGAAATATTTTCCAACGGCGGCTTTTTCGTTGCTTGCCGCGATGGTCGTGTTGTTTTACGGCTGCAAGCAAACCGCTCATATTGAGAAAGATAAGCATGATTTTGAGCCTGTTGCAGTTGACAGCATTGTGGCTGACACGACCAAGATTGAAGAGCGCATCGTCGACACGATCACGATGATGGTCGACAGCATCCCGACCGATTCAATAGTGCCTCCTGCCATTGATTCGTTGGCGACGAACGACACTTTGCGCCTTCCTGCCGACAGCATTGTAGCCATCGATTCGTTGCGTTACGACACCCTGAAACACGCCAAGCGCCGCCACATCACCCCGCCGCGCTCCAACTCGGCCATCGAGGTGCAGGTGATCTGCTCGGCCTCCGACTCGTCGTATCGCGACATGAACCAGAAGAAAATCTACTATTACGGCAACGCCGAGGCGAAATACGACGACATCACCCTGAAAGCCACCTGCCTTGAGTTCGACCTCGAGACCAGCACCTGCAAGGCTTACGGCGTTTTGGACTCGTTGGGCAAATGGCAGGGGAGGCCCGTGTTCACCCAAGGCGAATCGACGTTTGAGGCCAACGAGATGCTTTACAACTTCAAGACGAAGAAAGGCATCATCACCAAGGTGTGGACCGAGGAGCAAGGCGGCTACCTCCACGGCGAGCGCATCAAGCGCATGGACGACAACACCATCAACATCCGCACGGGCGGCTACACCACCTGCGACCTCAAGGAGCACCCGCACTACCAGTTCAAGTTCACCAAGGCCAAGGTCATCCCCGACGACAAGATCGTCACCGGCCCCATCTACATGACCGTCGCCGACATCCCGTTGCCGTTGGCCCTGCCTTTCGCCATGATTCCCAACACGAAAGGCAAGAAGTCGGGCATCATCATCCCCACCTACGGCGAGTCGGCCAACCGAGGCTTCTACCTCGAAAACGGCGGCTATTACTGGGCCATCAACGACTATTACGACTTGCAGGTGCTCGGCGACATCTACACCCGTGGCTCGTGGGGCATCAAGCCGACGTTCCGCTACAACAAGCGCTACAAGCACAACGGCTCGATAGCGTTGGGCTTCGCCGTCAACAAGATAGGCACGAAGGGCGCCGCCGACTACCAGGAAAGCACCGACTTCAAGATCAGATGGACCCACAAGCAGGACACCAAGGCCCACCCGAGGCGCAGCTTCTCGGCCAACGTCAACATCGTGAGTTCCAACTTCAACAAATACAACGCCACGACCGTCAACGACCAGCTGAGCAACACCTTCCAGTCGAGTATCGCCTACCAGACCAACTTCGGCGGCAAGGTCTACCTCACCGTCAACGCCAACCACAGCCAAAACACGCTGACGCGGCAGGTGACCGCCTCGTTGCCCGAACTCACCTTGAACGTCAACACGTTCTATCCTTTGCAGAATGTCGGCAAGGCAGGCAAGAAACGCTGGTACCAAAGCCTCAGCATGGGCTACACGATGAACGGAAAGATGTATGTCAACGGCGTCGACACTGTCTTGTTCAAGGGCTTCACCGACGACTTTGGCGGCTGGGCGCGCAACATGATCCACAACTATGCCCAAATGGGCATCAAACACACCATGCCCATCGGCGCCACCATCAAGCTGTTCAAGCATTTCTCGTGGACCAACAACGTGACGCTCAACGACTATATGTACTTCAACCGCTTCGAGAAACAGTGGATCCACGACACCGACTCGACCGGCCATCTGCAAACCGACACCATCTTCGGCTTCCGCAACTTGGTCGACTTCAGCGTGAGCACCAAGCTCACCACCAAAATCTATGGCATGGTCAACTTCGCCAAAGGCCCCATCCGGGCCATCCGGCACGTGTTCACGCCCGACATCGGCTTCACCTACCGTCCCAACTTCGGCGACCCGAAATGGGGCGTCTACGGTTCCTACATCGACGGCGAAGGCAAGGAACAGATCTACAACAAGTTCGACCGCGCCCTTTATGGAACGCCTTCGCAAACCCAACAGGGACTGCTCACCTATAATTTCAACAACAACCTGGAAATCAAGGTGCCATCGGCAAGCGACACCATCACGGGCTTGACGAAAATCCCTATCTTGGAGTCGTTCAGCATTTCGGGCAACTACGACGTCACCAAGGATTCGGTCAATTTCTCGCCGATTTCCATCAGCGGGCGCACCACCTTGTTCAAGAAGCTGGGCATCAACTACAGCAGTTCGTGGGACCCCTATGCCGCCGACTCGTTAGGACGCCGCATCAACCGCTTCGAACTCACCGAAAACGGACGGCTGTTCCGCAAGACGAATTCGACGTGGCGTTTCAGCCTCAGCTACAGCTTCAACCAAAACGACCTCAAGAAACTGAAAGGGGAGAAGGGCAGCCAGGCCTTGCGCGACGAAATCAACGAGAACGCACGGAAGTCGGGCATGTTCGACCCCGACGAGCTCAACGAAATCCTCGGCAACCCCAACGGCTATATCGACTGGACCACGCCCTGGTCGCTCTCGCTGAGCTATAACCTCACCTACACGACTTCCATCGCCTACGCCGCCTTCATGGGCATCGCCACCAACACGCATGTGCACACCATCGGCCTCAACGGCGACATCAGCATCACGCCCAAGTGGAAGATCTCCTTCTCGACCGGCTGGGACTTCGTCAACAACAGCATCAGCTACACCAACATCAGCGTCTACCGCGACCTGCACTGCTGGGAGATGCGCTTCAACTGGATCCCTATTGGCAGCTACAAGAGCTGGAATTTCACCATCAACGTGAAGGCGCAAGCGTTGAAGGACTTGAAGTATGAGAAGAAGAAGGATTACCGCGATAATTAGTTTAGAGTTTAGGGTTTAGAGTTTAGAGTAGTTTGTAGTTTGCAGTTAGTAGTTAGTAGTTAGTAGTTTTGAGTTAGTAGTTAGTAGTTTTGAGTTGGCATAGCTAATGTTTGCAATGACGCAAAACGCCTCGAAAAAACAACATGTGGCATTAAAACCTGCTCCGTAGGAGCTATCTTTTAATAGAACAACAAAACAGAACGCCCAGCCAATGCTCCGTAGGAGCTATCTTTTAATAACATAGCCCAACACCCCGTTTCGTTATGCTCCGTAGGAGCTTCCTTTTGTTTCATTTTTGAATTTTGAATCTTTAAATTTTGAATCTTTAAATCTTTAAATTTTAAATCTTTAATCTTTAAATCAAAAAATCCCTATCTTTGTCCCCGACAAACCTTATTAATTAATTATCCTATGAAAAAAGCATTTACCCTCATCCTCGCGCTGGCCCTCGGTCTTGGCCTGAAAGCGCAATGTCCGCTCACCACCGCCGTCGACTTCACGGCCACGGACGTTCACGGCACCGAAGTGCACCTGTTCGACATCCTCGACGGTGGCCAAGCCGTGCTCATCGACTTCTTCTTCACCACCTGCGGGCCGTGCCAGCAAGCCACGCCCAAAATCGTGGAATCCTACTACGCCATGGGCTGCAACATGCACGACGTGTTCTACATGGAAATCGCCACGGGCGACAGCGAAGCAGCCTGCCTCAACTGGGTGAACACCTACGGCGTGGAATATCCCACCATCAGCGGTGAGGCCGGCGGCACCGCCATTTGCAACCAATACCAAATTCCGGCCTATCCCACGCTCATCCTCATCGCCCCCGACCGTTCCATCGTCATCAACGACTTGTGGCCCATCAACAATGCCCAGACGGTCATCGCTGCCTTGGAACAACATGGCTTGGAGCAGCACGACTGCAACACACCAAGCTACGACCCGCAAGTGACTATCAACATCGACGATGTGACTGACTCCAGCGTCACGGCCACTTTCACGCCTAACGAGGACTGTGTCTCCTACAGGTATATGCTGACCACCGAAAGCGCCATGGAAGGCTGGGTGCAAATGATGGGTCTCTCTGTGCCAGAAATCGTAAACACACTTGGCATTCTTGGCGAAGGGGTCTTCACCAATACCTTCCCCAACTTGGAGCCCAACATGGAATTTGCCATTTATGCCGTGCCTTCCGACATTAATGGAGAACTGGGCGAGGTTGTGCTTGCAACCTTCACCACCCTGCCGATGCTTGACGAAACACTGACCTTCAGCATGGATACGGTTAATTTGAATTGGGGCGAATTGACTTGGATTACCGTTTATAACAACACCGAAGTTGATGCAATCGTAACCAATACATGCGACGAGATGTGGTGGTTGAACTTCACCTTGGATGGTCATGAAATGTTCGATTGCAATTTTCCGCTGGAATTCACTATTCCGCAAGGCGAATCTGTTGAACTTGGTATTGAGTGTTCAATAGTTGGCAAGAGTATTGTCCCCGATGTCGTCACCTTGTGGAGCAACCTGCCAAGGGCGCAATTTGTGGTCATGGTGGACGACACTTGGTCAGTGAATGAAAACGAGGCTTCCATCACCCTCTTTCCCAACCCTGCCAACGACTTCGTGACCCTCAAGGGCGAAAGCCTTGGCACGGTGCGCGTCTACAACATGCTTGGGCAGAAGATGGACGAGTTTGAGGCCAACGGCACCGAACTCCGCATCAACACGGCTGGTTACGAAAACGGCGTCTATTTTGTCAAGGCCAATGAAAAGACAATGAAATTTGTTGTGAAACACTGACATACAATAGGGCTGCCACACTGTGACAGCCCTATTATTGAACATCCCCCAATCGAACAACTCCTACCTAATCAAAACGTATAGCCGAACGAGAAATAGCCTCCGAAACGGCTTTTCTCGGCATAGTTGGACCAGTGGGCGGTGAGTGAAATGGGCCCCAGAATGCTGTTGTAGGAATACTTCAGCCCGGCACCGTGGGTCATGAAATTGAAAATGTCGGTAAACGACATGCCGCCTGTACCCAACATGCCCCATGGCACCGAGGTGTTATACATGGCCGTCAGGTAATGCTTGCCGAAGAAGTTGTAGCGCAAGTCCAAACGCAAGATGCTGGCATTGCTCTCGTCCAAGTCCTCGATGCTGGTCAAGCCGATGAAGGGCGTTTGGTTTTCGAAGTGGCGCCCTGCTATTTCGCCTCCGCCTATGTTTCTCAAATTGTAGTATTGGACCAACGGCGAATTGCTGACGATGTTGCCGATATAGCGGCCATACACCTGCGGGATGATGCTGAAACGTCCGTCGGCGGGCGTGATATAAGCCTGGAAAGCGTAGTTGATGTCGAAATACTTCTCCCTAGTGGAAGTCAGGTAGTAATAATGGCTGTTCAGGTTGGCCAAGATGCCGTGATTGGCAAAATAAGGGTCGTCCAAGTTGTCGTATTGCATCATGACGAAAGGAGCCAGTATCTTATTGTCAACGAAATAGTGATCATCGTAAGAGCTTTCATCGAAGGAGGATTTGTCGTAGGTCGTATAGATGAATGATGCGCCCACATTGGTGCTGAAATTGAGCAGGTGGAACTCCGAGATGTAGGCGTTGACCTTCATTTGCTGGTAGTGCAGGTTGACATACTTGTCGAGGAGGCCTCTGGTGCGGAAATGCTCGTTCCTGTAGTCGGCTGACACGTTGAAGTTGGCAAGCGACGAACGCGAGTAGGTGTAGTAGAGGCTGAGTTTTGGGTTGTAGCTGAGTTTGGCTTGAAGGCCGAACTTGGAGGAGCCGAAGCGTTTCTCGTTGAAGTTGATGCCGAGCAGCAAGGCGGCGCCTTCTTCGGTGTCGTAGCGCAGGCCGAGACCCATCACATGAGGTGCAGCGCGCTTCACGTTGACGGTGAGGTCGTAGTCGTCGGTCGTGGGACCTTGAAGATGCAGCGGGTCGTTTTCCTTGACGGTGTAGGTGATTTCGTCGAAGCTACCCGTGCCACGGAAGATGCTCATCATCTTTTCGATGTCGGCATTGGAATAGAAGCTCCCTGGTTTCAGCTTGCCTTTGCGGATGAGCCAGCGGCTTTCGCGGTCACTAATGCCTTCGATTTTGATGGAACTGATATACACCGAGTCCTGCAAGAGGTTGAGAGCCTTGGGGGCATGAAGCTGTTTGCCGACGTAAGTCCCATTGGCCGCGTCAAGTTGTTGCTTGATGGCCAACAACTGGTCGTGATACTTCTCTGCCTGTTTGTAACCCCGATGGACCAAGGTATCGATGGCTTCTGGCGTGAAGCTGAGCATTCCAAAGCCCGTGATGTCGGGCACGATGCGGATGTCGCAAAGCTCGCGGTTCTCCTTGCGTTTGGCGCTGGTGGTGTTGATGAGCAGGCGGCCCATCACTTGGGGCAGCGACTTCAGGTCGCTGGCCGTGATGCCTTTCTCGCTTGTCACCTCAACGCCAATGATGATGTCGGCCCCCATCTCCTTGAGCACGTCGGCAGGGAAATTGTTGACCAAACCGCCGTCGACGAGGACGTATTGGCCTATCTCGACGGGCGCAAACACACCCGGGATGGCCATGCTGGCTCGCATCGCGGTTGGCATGCTGCCTTGGCGCAGCACCACTTCCTTGCCCGTGATGAGGTCGGTGGCCACGCAAGCGAAGGGGATGGGCATGTCGTCGAAGTCTATTTCCTCCTGATAGCCGACGCAAAGGTCGTTGAACAGGTTGATCAAAGAGCTGTTGTTGACGTAGGCACTCGGCAGCTGGCTGAGCAGGTTGCCTTTTTCGGCTTGCTTGCGAAGCGTGCCGTCGCCAAACGGGAGGTTGAGTACGTTGGTGCTTCGCCGTTCACGCATGACCTTGGAGAGGTAGGTGCGGTCTATTTTGTTGCCGATCATCTCGTTCCACTGGATGTTCGAGATGAGTCGCGTCATCTCGTCGGGTTCGTAGCCCATGGCGTAGAGGCCGCCGATGATGGAGCCCATGCTGGTGCCCGCCACATAGTCGACGGGGATGCCCATTTCATCAAGATATTTCAACACGCCGATGTGGGATGCACCTTTTGCGCCGCCTCCACCCAGCACCACGCCCACCTTGGGGCGTTTCGTTTTTTTCGTTGTGGTTTGGGCCTCCAAGGCAACGGAAGCCGAAAGGATAAGGGCGATAAGGAGTGAGAGTCTCTTCATTTTTACAGGTTTGAAAATCGTGCAAAATTACTGATTTCTCGCTTATTCTCGCGTGATTTTCGGAATCAGGCAAAAAAAAGGCCGCCCAAACGAGCGACCTTCTTTTACCCTAATGTGAAGAATATTACTTCTTCAGCTTGCCCAAACGGGCGGTCACCTTATAGGTGGTCTTTGAATAGATGTCGGTGCCCAGAACGGGAGCGTGACGATGGCTTTCCACTTGAGGATAGACCACCACGTCGTAGCCCGGGTTCTTTTGCATCAGTTGGTAGAGGGCGTAGTTGGCGCCTCCAGGGATGCTCAGTCCAATGTAAGGAATGACGGTTCCGACGGACGAGGTCTTACCGATTTCCTTGGTACCGAAGAGGTGCTGCCAGTCGATGAAGAGAACGCGTGTGACGGTGGCTTCGCCCGTCACTTGGTCGGAAAGTTCGAAGTCTTCAGCGTGATACTCAACATAACTGTTGGGGGTCTTCATGCTGTGGATGTAGGTGTGGCAGCTGCTCATGAACAGGCAAGCGATGGCGCACACCAAAACGAGTCTGAATTTCTTCATGATAATTTGATTTTAAGTTATTGATAATGTTTTAATTAGGGTTATCGTATCTGATCAGAACTTGTAGCGGATGCCGACCAAGGCAAAACCTTGTGTACCAAAGCCGCCCTCAATATAGCCGCGCAGTTGGGCACCACCAAATTCGATGCCGAGGGCCGAAAGTTGCCAAAGTAAAATCTTTTTCATCGTAGTGATTTTGATAATTAATAGTTGTAGTAATCGAAGTTTTTATAAACTGCAAAGATACTGATTTTTTCTATTGGGCTGAACAACTTTGGCTTTTTTTATTGCATTCACACGAACAAAAAACAATACATATATATGATTATCAATCATATTGGGGAGGGTAAAACCTGCTCCGTAGGAGCTTTCTATTGATGACAAGTTGCAGTAAACCAGTGCGTTATGCTCCGTAGGAGCTTTCTTTTGTTGGGTTATTGGAAATTGCCTAATATAAAAAGCCCACTGCAACGGTCTGCAATGGGCTTTCATACGATTAATATTAATAAGGTGTACCTTACATCATCAGGAACGACATCATCACACCAGCCGCGACAGCCGAGCCGATAACGCCGGAGACGTTCGGGGCCATGGCGTGCATGAGCAGGTGGTTCGACGGGTCGTACTTCTGGCCTTCCACTTCGACGACGCGGGCGCTATCGGGCACTGCCGAAACGCCAGCGGCACCAATCATCGGGTTAATCTTCTCCTTCAAGAAGAGGTTCATGAACTTGGCACCGAGCAAACCGCCAGCGGTGGCCACGCAGAACGAAAGGGCACCGAGGACGAAGATCTCGATGGAACTCATGGTCAGGAACACGGAGGCTTGCGTCGAAGCACCCACCGTGAGACCCAAAATCATGGTCACGATGTCAATCAAAGGATTGGAGGCGGTGTTTTGCAAACGCTTCACCACGCCCGACTCCTTGATGATATTGCCGAAGAACAGCATTCCTAACAGCGGCAGGGCCGTGGGGCTGATGAAGGTGGTCAGGATGAGGCCGACGACGGGGAACATGATTTTTTCAGTCTTGTTCACCATACGCGGGGCGCGCATCTTGATGAGGCGTTCTTCCTTGGTGGTCAGCAGGCGGATGATGGGCGGCTGGATCACGGGCACCAAAGCCATGTAGGAATAGGCTGCAATGGCGATGGGACCGATGAGGTTGCGCGTGCCGTTCATGCCGTTGGCCAAACGCGACGAGAGGAAGATGGCGGTGGGACCGTCGGCACCACCGATGATGCCGATGGCACCAGCCTCACGCAGGTTGAAACCGAGATACAAGGCTCCGATAAAGGTGAGGAACACACCCAACTGGGCGGCGGCACCGAGGATCATCAGCTTCGGGTTGGCGATGAGCGACGAGAAGTCGGTCATGGCGCCGATGCCCAAAAAGATCAAGGGCGGATACACACCCGAGGTCACACCAAAGTAGAGGTAGTTCAATACGCTTCCCTTCTGGTAAAGACCCGTCTGGAGGTTCAGCTCACCGCTTTGGAACACTTCGTTCAAGAAGGCTTTCACGTTCTCCACTTCGGTGGCGGCCAATCCGTATTTGGTCAGCTCCAAGTGGTCGACTTGTTTGATGGCTTCGCTCAACACCATGTGTTTGTTGCCGTCGCCGTCAAAGATGGTGAGCAGCATGGCCTTGGCTGTCTCCAAGTCGAAACTGTAAGCCCCCGAAGCTATGGCGTTTTGCGCGAAGTCAATGGCTTCTTGGAGCGTGACACCAGTGCCTTGGAAGAACGGGATGTTACCGCAGATGATACCAGTTCCGATCGGGATGAGCAGCATGGGTTCAAACTCGAAACGGACGGCCAGGAAGATGAAGAGGATACCCACCAGAATCATGATGAGGTTACCGATCTTGCAGTTGCGGAAGCCCGTGAGCAGCCAGAAGTTGCCCAAGCCTTCCTTCAGGCGTTCATTGGTCGTCATTTCCTTCACTTCGGCCTGGGCTACGTTGGCTTTCTTGACGTTCTTGCCTTCCAAAGCCGTGACGCGTTGGTCAAGGTTCTCGATTTGTTGTCCAAGTTCGGCCGTCTTTGCCGATTCGGCCACGACGGCGTCAGCGATTTCGGCCAACTGGGCGTTGCTTTGCTCAGCGGTCATCTCGCTCACCTGCTCGGTCTTCGCGAGGTCGGCGACCTTGGTGGCGAACATCGGGTTGTTGACAACCAGCATGTTCAGCAGCATCAGGAGCACCAACGAGCCGATGATGACCGCAGGTTTTCTGTAGATACTTTTCTTGCCTAACATGACCTTATCCGATTACGATTAAAGTATCACCTTGGAGCACATTGTCGCCCTGACGGCAGTTGATGGCGGTGATGGTACCGTCAGCCTCAGCCAGCAGGTTGTTTTCCATCTTCATGGCTTCGTACATGAGCAGCTTGTCGCCCTTCTTGACGGCGTCGCCTTGCTTGACGAAGATCTGCATGATGGTTCCTGGAAGCGGAGCGGCCATCTTGTAGCCCGCGCCACCAGCGGCGGCGGCAGGTTTCGGAGCGGCACTTTGAGTCGAGGCGCTTGCGGCGGGCTTGGCAGCCGGACGGGCCACGGGAGCCACCACAGGAGCGGCCTGCTCTTCCATCTCCACTTGATATTCGGTGCCATTCACATTGACGGTGGCAATGTTGCCCTCAATGTTCTGGACTTCTACTTCGTATGGTTTCCCACTAATGGTGAATTTGAATTTTTTCATTGTTGTTCAGTTTAACGTTTCCAGTGTCTAACTCCGTAATTTTTGTCGTTCCACGAGGTCTGGTGACGCTCGATGGTGATGACGTTGCTCTCCTCGTCGTGGAGGTTGGTCGTAAGGTACAGGGCCATACCGATGGCGGCTTGCACCTCCGCGGGGATTTCGCCTTCAGCCAGCTTGGTGACAGGCTTCACCGTGGCAGGTTTCACCTCCTTCACCTCGTTCTTCTGGGCGTCTTTCTTCTTGAAATAGGAAGCCACGCCGCTAAAGATCATCGAAAGGATGGCGAGGGCGAGGATGACGATGAGGAATCCCGCGATGGTGACGATCCAGCCTTTGGTGTAGACCCAGTCTTCGTGAGCCAACAGTAATGTAAATTGTAACAGTTTCATCGTTTCAAGGATTTACGGTTACAGCGGGATGTTCGAATGTTTCTTCTCGGGGTTGGCGAGGCGCTTCGTCTCAAGCGTACGCAAGGCACGGATGACACGGAAACGGGTGTTGCGCGGCTCGATCACGTCGTCGATGTAGCCGAACTTGGCGGCCTCATACGGGTTGGCGAACTTCTTGGTGTATTCGTCCACCTTCTGGGCAACGAACTCGGCACGCTCCTCAGGATTGGTGATCTCGGCGATCTTCTTGCCATCAAGCACCTCAACGGCACCGCTGGCACCCATCACGGCGATTTCAGCCGACGGCCAAGCGTAGTTGACGTCGTTGCGGAGCTGCTTGCAGCCCATCACGAGGTGAGAACCACCGTAGGACTTACGCAGCGTGACGGTCACCTTCGGCACGGTCGATTCGCCGTAGGCATACAACAACTTGGCGCCGTGGACGATGATACCGGCATATTCTTGGCCCGTGCCAGGCAGGAAGCCAGGGACGTCGACCAAAGTCACGATCGGGATGTTGAAGGCATCGCAGAAGCGCACGAAACGGGCGCCCTTGCGCGAGGCGTCGCAGTCCAACACGCCAGCGAAGAAAGCCGGGTTGTTGGCCACGATACCGACCGACATGCCATCGAAGCGGGCGAAGCCGACGATGATGTTCTTGGCGTAGTTCTTGTGGATTTCGAGGAAGTCGCCATTGTCGACGATGGCCGTGATGATGTCGGCCACGTTGTAAGGCTTGTTCGGGTTGTCAGGAATGATCTGGTTCAGAGCGTCTTCCATACGGTCGATGGGGTCGTTGCACTCCACGAGCGGGGCGTTCTCCATGTTGTTTTGCGGGATGAAGGAGAGCAGGCGACGGATGAGGCCGAGGCCTTCCTCTTCGTTCTCGACGGCGAAGTGGGCCACGCCCGACTTCTGCGAGTGGATGCGCGCACCGCCAAGGTCGTCGGTCGAAACGTCTTCACCGATGACGGTCTTCACCACCTTCGGACCCGTGAGGAACATGTAGCTGTTCGTGTTGGTCATGATGATGAAGTCGGTCAGTGCGGGAGAATACACGGCGCCGCCGG